>VSSQ01000097.1_pt1 | contig 122426 bp, 139 predicted proteins | sample 4763081 | NCBI WGS metagenome assembly VSSQ01 (sample SAMN12137344, study PRJNA551015) | bioreactor metagenome | isolation source: SDC9 anaerobic chlorinated ethene degrading culture | place: USA: Knoxville, Tennesee | collected 2015-01-01 | reverse complement strand
GGGCTATGCCCGAAAAGGAAAAACCACCCGCTATGCGGGTGGATGATTATTTTATTAGAAAAATTAAGTTATAATAAGAGGCAGAACACAGAAAAAATATAGGAGTGTACAATGACAAAAGAAATTTCAGCAAAACAAATCATAGATTTGACGGTAACAAGCTTGGGAAGCAGCGGCGAAGGCGTTGGTAAGGTAGATGGCTTCGCTGTCTTTGCTGTGGGAGCATTGCCAGGGGAAGATGTAAGGGTAAAACTTAACCAAGTAAAGAAAAGCTATGCAACAGGGCAAGTTATTAAAGTTGTCACCACCAGCAAAGAAAGAGTGACACCTGTTTGTCCGGTGTATAAAGAATGTGGCGGCTGTCAGTTGCAGCACCTAAGCTATGAGGGGCAGCTAAAAGCCAAGCAACAACAAGTGGTAGATGCTTTAGAACGCATTGGACATTTTCATGATATAAAAGTATTGCCTACTATTGGTGATGAAATACCGTGGCATTATCGTAACAAGATGCAAGTACCGGTAGCAATGGAAGGCAAAAAAATAGAAATAGGCTGCTTTGCACAAGCTACCCATAAAATTATAGACGTAGAAGAATGTTTTATTCAAAAAGAAAAGAACAACGTCATTGCCGCTGTCGTACGTAAATGGATGAAAGAATTTAAAATACCGGGATATATGGAAGATAAACAGCGTGGCATAGTTCGTCATATTATGGGCCGAGTGGGAGTGCGCACTGGTGAAGTAATGGTAGTGTTAGTTACTGCTACGCCTACAGTTCCCCATGCAAAAGAATTAGTATATATGCTGCAAAAAGAAGTGCCGGGGTTTAAAACTTTGGTGCAGAATATAAATACCCGCCATACTAACGTTATCTTGGGTGAGAAAAATAAAATAATTTTTGGCTCGGGCTCTATTAAAGATAAACTCGGAGATTTAAGTTTTAATATTTCCGCGCAATCTTTCTTTCAAGTAAACAGCGAGCAAGCACAAAAGCTTTATGATACGGCCCTGGAATACGCTAAACTTACAGGTAAGGAAACAGTTGTAGACGTTTACTGCGGGACAGGGACTATTACTCTTTTTCTGGCCCAAAAAGCCAAAAATGTTTTTGGTATAGAAATTGTTCCTTCTGCTATTAGAGATGCTAAAACTAATGCCAAGGAAAACAAAATTGCTAATGCCAATTTTATCTTAGGTGACGCAGCCAAAGAACTACCTAATTTGCTTGGGGCAGGCGTTAAACCAGACGTTATCGTCCTAGACCCACCTAGAGCAGGCTGCGAAGTAAGAGTGCTGGAAGCAATAGCTAGCGTTAAACCAAAACGTATCGTCTACGTCTCCTGCAATCCCGCTACCTTGGCTAGAGATTTGGTTGTTCTTACCAAAGCTAAATATAAAATAACTAAAGTACAGCCGGTGGATATGTTTCCGCAGACCAGCCACGTCGAGTGTGTAGCGTTGATGTCAAGGGTTCAGAAGTAATGTGTGAAAAGGGCTTGAAATAAGGGGATTTCTGAGGGTTGAAGGTTAAACTTCAGCTCTCGAATTTTTGGTTGTAATCGAGGAACTAAACATATCCACGGCTAAAATGCCGTAGGGTCGAGTTGACAGCTTGAAAACGGGTAGGTTGTGGAGATAGGATTGTTAAGATGTGATGGCAAGTTGACGGAATGATTGTAAATTGATTTTTCACTAGAGTATATGTGTGGTTTGAAGAAAAATAGGCTATTCATCATAGATAAAATGAAATTGATGTTGATTAGCCACAAGGAGTGAAAATGGAAAAGAAAGTAAACTATATTCCGGCTGTACGTTCTAGAATTGAAAAGAAGGTTGGAATATATTGCAGGGTTAGTACAAATGACATGCAACAATTGAATAGTCTTACTGCTCAGATTTCCGGACTTACTAGGCTTGTGGCTACAGTGGATACTTGGAGATTAGTTGATGTCTATATTGATATTGCATCCAGTAAGTCCAAATCTCTAAGAAAAGATTTTGCTCGTATGGTTGAAGATAGCAAGCAAAAGAAAATTAATATAGTGATAACCAAAAGTCTTAGTCGGTTTGGCAGGGATACTGTTGATACACTCGAGGCTTTGAAGATACTAGGAGAATCCGATGTTCGTGTTATTTTTGAACAAGAAAATCTGGATTCCGCTGAAACCGACAACCAGCTGATGATTTCCATCGTGGAGGCATTGGCACAAGCAGAAAACGAGAGTAGAAGCGAAAACATCAAATGGGGTATTAAGAAGAAGGTCGAATACGGAACTTCAAAATTAGCTGATAGAAAATGTTACGGATATGATAGCGATGAGAACGGAAAATTAATTGTTAATAAGGAACAGGCAACTATTGTTCAGAAGATATTCAACTTGTATCTTGGTGGCAAAAGCGTAACAGGCATCTTGAAAGAACTAGAAAATCTAGGTATCAAATCACCAACCGGCAAGGATAAGTGGAACAAACGAACTGTTGAGTTGACGCTAACCAAACGAAAGTATATCGGAGAAGCGGAGCTTTTGAAATCTGATGAGAATAGTACATATTATTTAATCAGTGATAATAACCCGGCAATCATCTCTAAGGAAGTTTTTGAGGCAGTGCAAAAAAGAAAAACTCAGAGAAGCAATGTCACGGTAGATGAAGAGGGGACAAAGCACCGCAGCGCAAATAAGTATAGCTCAAAGAAAAAGTAGTCGGATAATTATCTTCATCTTTGTATAATAAATGACTTGCTATTATGTGCCTCACGAGTGATATATAGTACTACCAAAAGAAGAAAGGTAGGAATTATGTATGATGTACTTAAAGCTAAATGCTGATTATAAGCAGGGGGAACTTGTTCCATTATTGGATGATGCGATTTATGTGTATTGTGATGTTTGCAAAAGTTTACATAGAATTGAAGATGTGAGTCATGCTGCATTTGGATCTTGTTCTTTTGAACAGCTTAATGCCTGTGAGAAATGTAGTGAAGAACTTCAAAAAGAAGATGAAAAGAAACAAATCGCAGAGGCTTTGGGTTGGTATCCTAAGGTTACACTAATGATGAATGATAGACTAGCCACAATAGATGAAATGATTTCTTACATACAGCATAAGGGCAAAAATAGCCTAGTCGAAAATGATAGTGGTGAGTAGATAGAATTAATGTAAAACATACATAAAATCAAGGTTTTACAGTGCTTGTAGATATATTTGGAAATAGCCTAAGTTTCTCACGTTGAGAGTGTCGTTCTTTTGTCAAAAGTACAGAATTGATAGTGTAAAAAAAGGCTTAAAATAAGGAGTTTCCGAGGGTTGGGATAGTAATCCTGGCTCTCGGATTTTTGCGTTTTAGGATAGGGGTGAAAAGGCTGATTTTATGGGTTGGGTAGATGGAAATTGTGAAAATAGGTTGGGTAGATAGAGGTGTGCTATGCTGCAAATTCTGGTATATTAATTTCCGCACAAGCATTTTAGCAGCTAGGTAAATGAATGGGAGGAAGAAAGATGGAAAGATTCAATGTTTTACTTACTAACAAAAGAATTGAAAAGAAGTTAAATAAGGCACAGGTTGCAAACAAAATGGGATTGACTCCTATGTATTATGCAAGATTTGAAAATGGGGATTTATGCCCAACAAAAAGGAATGTTAAACAGTTTGCTGAATTCTTAGATATGAGCGAAGAAGATGTACTATATATAATCGAATCAAGCAAAAAGAGCAGAGCAATATAGATTTGAGAATATCTCCAAATAGCCGAGTAGCACTTGATTATTATAGCGCACTGCGCTATAATAAATGAGAAATAATAAGACTAGGAGAAATTGTATGATAGAGATTAAAGAAAAATTACTTGAGGGATATACTTTCATTGATTTATTTGCAGGATTAGGTGGATTTAGATTGGCACTTGAATCTTTAGGTGGAAAATGTGTTTATTCTAATGAATGGGATGAACCAGTACAAAAGGTTTATGCTGAGAATTTCGGAGATTTGCCAGAAGGAGATATTACCCAGGTAGATGAGAAAACCATCCCGAACCATGACATCTTGTGTGCGGGATTCCCCTGCCAAGCATTTTCAATTAGTGGAAAGCAAAAAGGGTTTGAAGATAGTAGAGGAACTCTTTTCTTTGATGTTGCTCGTATTGTAAAAGAGAAAAAACCAAAAATAGTATTTATGGAGAATGTAAAGAATTTTGCTACACATGACGATGGAAGAACTCTTGAAGTTGTAAAGGCAACAATGGAGGAGTTAGGATATACATTCAATCAAAAAGTATTAAATGCTGTAGATTATGGAGTTCCGCAAAAGAGAGAGCGTATCTATATGGTTTGTTTTAGAAATGATTTAATTATCCAGGAATTCAGGTATCCAAAGCCATTTGAACTTACACGTCATGTAGAGGACTTTTTGCTAAAAGATGAGTCAATGGTTAGTAGTTTGTATGTAGAGAGACCCGACACATACTTTAACGGTGCGGAGGATAATGTATATAGCAATAAGTCAATTAGGCTTGGTACGGTAAATAAAGGGGGCCAGGGAGAACGAATATATAGTACAAAGGGTATAGCAATAACTCTTTCAGCATATGGCGGAGGAATATTCGCAAAAACCGGAGGATACTTAATTAATGGAAAAACAAGAAAATTACATCCTAGAGAATGTGCAAGAATTATGGGTTATCCAGATTCATATAAAATGAGTTCAAGTCCGAATCAAGCATATAAACAATTCGGAAATTCTGTTGTAATAGATGTTTTGCAACTTATAGGTATAGAGATAGGTAAAACAATGAAAGGAGTTAAAACACATGAATGAAGTTGATTTCCGAAATTGGATGACAAGTAAAGGAATTAATAAAAAGGTTCAAAGTGATTGTATCTCCAGATTGAAAAGGGTTGAAAAAGAAATAAATCGTTGCGATATTGATGAACAGTATCGCAACGATAAATGTGAATATATTATGTCATTATTTTTGAACATGGGAGAGAATGAGAATATGAAGAAATATCCAAATTCAAATCTTCCTATTGGAAAGTACTATATGAGTACTTATCGCCATGCAGTAAAGCAATATATTCAATTTTGTGATGAAGTAGCGGCTATTTCAAATGATTGATGAATTCTGTATCTGAGAGCCCCGCAGTTCTGTTTTTTTGCTTAATAGAAAAAATAACGTTCGCATTGTACGTGTTAGATAATTTGCGTATTTCATATTTATCTCCACGTTGTGAGAACATATATTCATATTGTTGTAGTATAAAGCGTGTATTATGAAGACTTGTATTTGATTCAATGAAAAGTTTGTCTCCATCTATTCTACTAGCAGTCATAATATAGTCATGCGATTTTATGTAATTTAATACTGGAGAGAGTCTGCTTTTTCCAACAGAGCTGGAGCCGCTTCTTTTAATTCTGTATTTTGCTGTTACCTCAAAGAACTCTTGAAAGCGTTCTATAGGTAGTATAGTAAAATCATTAGTTATAAAGAATTCTGCTCCTTTTTCTTCGTAGGCTTGAATTATCCAATCAGAAAAGATTGAAGAACCATTCGACATACAGATATCTTTTCCGGCAGTACCAGCTTCTCTGTATTCGTCAAATTGAGTATCCATGTGGTCCATGATTTGTTCAGCATATGCATTGATTCGATTTACATTTTGACGGCTGTATTCAAATGAACAAGTCTCAATATCTGGTAATAAAACAAATTGTCCGCACTGTGCAGGACAATGCTTTGCATCAATGTAGAATTCTTTTCCACTATTGGTCTCAACTAAAATGTCTGGAACCGTAGAATCGGATCCACCTTGATGGGTAAATCGTGCATATGCACCAAAACGTTTGTTTAAGTAGTTTGTACATTCAATTTCAAAATCTTCCCATATAGCCATTTGCAAATCCTCCTATTTTTTCCTCATGTTTTTTTTAAAGCTTTCAAGGTCGTGTTTATCTTGAAAATCTTGTTTTAAAGATAGTTGACATATAACGTTTGGATTACTAGTATTCGATAGTCTTCTTACTTCATATACATAAGAACTCTTTTTTTCTATTATCTGAGAGTATTTATTTTCTTTGAATTGATATGTATAATTGTTGCATACCATCCTAGATTTATTTATATCTTGAATGGTATGTAAAAAGCATCGTATCTTCTTTCCAACAGAATGATATTCAATTGTTCCTGGGATATCATTGTTTTTTAGACCTTCTATAATTTCGGTATTGTTATTTTCTTCATTGGGTTCCGAAGAACCGCTAGTTTTCTTACGATAAAAACAGTTTATATCAAAATAACGAGAGAAACTATCAGATGGAAAAATAATAAAATCATTCGTTTCGGTCATGAAAAACTTTACCTTCTTTAAAGAATAAAAATCCTGAACTAATCCATATAGTATGGATTTGTCAACATCTATGGGGATACCTTTTTTGCCGACACGATGATATTTCTTATAGAAACCATTCATGTATGAAATAATATTCTTACAGTTATCAAAGCATGGGACTTTGTTGCCAGATGAAAAATCAAATTGTTTTGTGTTTCTGTTTGGAAAAAGGACAAATTGGCAACATTGTGAACTCGTAGCTTTTACTTCAATATAAAACTCGTCACTAGCTGAGACTTCAACCTTAATATCTGCTTTTGTTGAATCGGATTTTCCATATGCTTCAATTGATGGAGTTTTGGGATATAATTTTTTTAAGTATTCATAACACCTATTTTCTAGTTCTTCCCATGAATTTACCATTTCTACTCCTCCGTTTCCTTACTCTTTAAATAATCAATGATACACTTTCCTAGTAAATGTATGACATTAACGGTCATTGCATTTCCTGCTTGCATTAATAGATGTCTATCACTGATTTCTATTTTTACCTTATCAGCATAATTTTTGGGGAATCCTTGAAGCAGTAAGGCTTCATATCCAGTTAGCTGGTATATTTTTTTATTGCGAACATAGAGAACACCATCCCGTTGAGCACGAAGGGTAGGACATTTTCCTTCATAAATACGTAAATCATTCATTCTTGTATCAATGATTTTTCCTTCCATCCTTCGTATGTCATCTACAGTATATTTCCCGTTGTTTGTAGGATTATTTAAGTAGTAATGTAAAATCTCTAAGCGTTCCTTTGAGGCTAGATTGTCATCAATCAGATATGATGAGAGTGGTGGAATATCTACCTCTGTAGGCCAGATGAAATCAGACATGTCATTTGAAATATCATTTCTGATTCCTATAAAATAAACACGTTGACGCATCTGAGGAACACCATAATCTAAGCTTGTTAAAACACGATAATCTACATTGTATCCTACACGATTTAATTCATTGATAATTATTTTTAAAGTTTTTCCTTTGTCATGAGTTACTAGCCCTTTTACATTTTCAAGAAGAAAACAGGCAGGTTTGGTTTCTCCGAGTATTCTTGCCAAATGAAAAATAATCTGACCTCTGTCATCAGAAAAACCATCTTTGCGACCTATGACGCTAAATGTTTGACATGGAAATCCAGCAATAAGCAAGTCGAATTTCGGAAGGGCTTCGCATTTTATACGTTTCAGGTTTCCATAGTTTTTCTCGTTGTCAGTGTTATGGAGCAATCTATAAGTGATAGGAGCCAATCGTGCAGTATCTGAATAACCTACGCACTGTAGCCCCGCTTGCTCCAAACCTAATCGTCCGGCTCCGATACCAGAGCAAAAATCAAAAAAAGTTTGTATGTTCATTGTAGTAATCCTTTTACTTAGTCTTTTATAGTTTCCATGATATCTTCTAACTTACAATCCATTGCTTCGCAGATTTTAAGAAGGACATCGGTGGTAATGTTTGCTCCCTTACCAAGTTTGGCAATGGAAGCAGCACTGATTTCTGCGGCCTCCTTAAGGTCATTTTTATTCATTTCTTTGTCAATTAGCATTTTCCATAATTTATTATAGCTGATACGCATTTTGCACCTCCTTATTTCACAGCAAAAAATCGAATACTTCTTCTTGTTGTTTATCGGCAATGTAGTTTTTTAATAGTTCTACATCTTTGCTTATGTCTCGTGGTCTGATTCTGTTGATTACCTTTTCTTCGACTTCTGGAGTCCAGTAAATTTTCAACTCTTTTCTTGCCCTTGTGATGGCGGTATAGAAAATGTTATGAGTTACTAATTCCTCGACTTCATCGGTTATTACTATTTTAACAGAATCATACTCCAAGCCTTGTGCCTTATGGATTGATACTGCATAAGCAATTTGGAATGGGACTACAGTTCTTAAATCATCATCTTCTTCATCTGCACTTTTTAATTTGTGTACATAGAATCGAACTAATGATTCTTCTTTTCCTTCATAGCGTTCTAGCAGTTCAAGGTCAAATTCTGAAATATCACGTTCATCTACAGCTTTTGGTATTTCTACATCAAATTGAATACGTTCTTCTGGAGTATCTGCATCTACTATTTCTACACCTTTGATGATGCCCTTCATATTGTTGTGTATGACAGGTCGAAATCTATCTGAATCAAGGAAGAGAATAGGGTCTTCAACCTTGTATTGTTGAATATCCCATGTGACAGCAGGGTTGTGATTGCTCTCTTGAAGGAAACGGTTGATATTATTGATTCCGTATAAACCATCATAATTTAAGCAAAGGATAGCCTCCCCCGGTTCAAGCGAAGAGAGCAGTGTCTCATCTACTTTTAAGGAGTAGCTTTCTCTCTCGATGACTTCTTTTGCTGTATCCTCCATATGTCTAACTTTGTCCCAAAGTTCAAGCAAACGCTTGTCCTTAGTTCTATGGGGTTGGGTAAGTTCAAAAACAGCACTTTCCGGTAAAAATGATTTTAGCACAGAGAACCAGTTACCAAATTGAATGGCATCAATCTGATAAGTGTCTCCGACAAGTAAAAGCATTTCAAAATTTGCTTTTTGTAATACCTCTACCATGTCTTTATTACTAACAGTACTACATTCATCAATAACTAATAGTTTATATTTTGCTAAAGGCGAGCCTTGATGTTTGAAGCTTTCGATTGTTGAGAAAGTTGTATTTTCAGCATCAATCTTACTCATCAAGTTTTCTTTTGCAGGATTTGTTTGTGTTAGATATAGTTTTTCATCATCGTTTAAATAGTGAGAAACATGATTTATTAGTGTGGATTTTCCAACACCAGCAGAACCGTATATCACACCAACACTTGATTCGGAAAAAATACGGCTAATTATGTCTTTTTTTTCGTCACAGTCAATTTCGTAGTCACCTAAAATATACCAAGTATCAAAATCATCGCTATAGTTTTCAATGCCAATCTCAGCTAATTCTTGTAACTTCTCAATTACTGTACAAGTATTCAGCTTATAGTCGTTGATAAACACTTGATTGTGTTCAAAAATCAAATCGCTGGCAGGTCTATGTCCATCCCAAAGGCTATCATTGTACTTTTTTATAAGGGATTCGTAATCAGGATAATTACTAAGTTCGCTAATGTCTGTAAATAATTGTCCTTTTCCCGCTGTATTGTTTCTAATAAATCTAGCAAATAGCTCTGGCTTTCTATCGTAACAAGGAATACATTCAAATAATGCGCTTTGCCTTGGATTATGACCGCTTGGAGATTGGTTGAAAGGCATCCTATCAAATGGCCTACATTTACTTGACAAGAATAAATATGAGAGCGAACTGTTACCAACATTTCTCCACTCTTCATAATAGCTACTATAGAAGCCAGATGAATACTGATTCTTGATGATAACATTGTTCATGTTATACAGAAGGTAACGAAGTATATTTTGTCCGGAACGCTTATGTCGAATTATTTCTCTGCATCTATCCAAAACCGAAATAAAAGAGCAGGACTTCAGTTTACTTTTCCATTCATTTGTAATCTTTTCGTATGCTGTATCTGGAAAGTCCATAAGTTCATTAAGTGAATAACTACGACTTGTAATGAACCCACAGATGATACGTTGTTCAGGATATGGTATTTTGATTTTATCGCCATTTACTATTGCTGCGAAGTTCTTAAATTCGCAGTCACGGATGGACACTTCCCAACCATCGATAATGATGATGGGCATTGTCTTACCCAGAATTTCTATTGAATCTTGCACAAGATGAAATTTTGATGCGTAGTTGCTTTTGATGGGTAGTTTTGTAAAGGCAATTACTCTGTTGGATTTAGATTTATTTCTTCTATCATCTACAGGTGCAAATGTGACTTCATAGTATATCTTTCTGTTTACAAATAGGGGTTTTATTTTTTGTATATAATATTTGTTGCTTTCGTAACTATCTGTTCTTCTAGGGTATCGTTCCAACTTCTCGGAGATTTTTGCATAATATTCCTGCAAGGTATCATCCAAATGCAGAGGGAATTTCTCAATGTTGTGTAATACCTCTATGTTGTAGTAGTGGCTAAGGAGATTTTTCGCCTCTAGCAAGTATTGGTAATACTTCAGCATCAATCGTTCTGAGCCGTCTTCATCTAAAGTATATTGGGTAGTTACAATTTGCAAATAATTGCGAAATTTAAATAAAGTATGTAGTTCACTGTTTACTTGAGCAAACTCGGTTGCCTTAGCTATATTTTCTTCGCTAATAGGGATATCTTTGCCATTAGCATAAAACTTGAGCATGACATAATTAACAAACTTCGTTAACTGCTCTAAAATATCCTGCGAAATAGCACCACGAGATGTATCTTCAATTTCGTCCAAATGTCTACATATTACATTGTCTATCTTTCGGATAGAATCATCGATTGTCGGCATCAACATTCCTCCCTTCGTTAGAATTCTCCATCGTCCCAATCATCAATGAAAGCATCATATGGAAATGCTTTAGCAAATGAGTCAGGATGAAGTTTTACATATAAGTTTCTTATTTTTGTTCTTGTACTATTGATTGAGAATGGCTCCCCACTACCAAGCAAAAGGCTACGGCTAAGTTGATTTAATTCTCCAAGCAACCCAAATACATATGATTTCAAAATGGGGTCGCTGAAAGCATCAGCTTTTGCATTCCACTTGGTTTTATACAAAGCTTGTACTTTATTTGGTAATGACATATCAACTAATGATACATCATAGTTTTCTCCTATCAAGGTGAACATAATTTCATCGTAATCGGCTGTGAAATCTTGAAGCAACTTATTATCTTCAAAAGAATATGGACTTTCGTCAGAAGGTTGTTCATCAGGAAGTTTAATAGAATCTGTGCCAGTGTCCTTTTTGGATGCTGGCTTTTTTCTTTTGGTTTGAGCGGCAGTCCTTATTATATTTGCAAAGAGTTCAGCTATTTCATCGCCAACATTATTGACATTGATGTTTGGCAAGAACTCCGTAAATTGCTCGCATAAAGCTATTTGAGTGGATTCTTCAGTATTAAAAATAAATGAAGAAAACTCAACAGGATCTATGTATTGAACCATTGCCTTCGATATATCTCTAATGCTTGTTTTTCCGCCAGCATAAGCTTTGTAACTTTCTTTACTGTAACCATCAAGTATTTCTTTTCCATTTTCAGTAAGTATTGCATCAAAGAGGGTTTTTACATAAATATGAACGCCGCCTTTTCCTCCAAGTATAGGTCTAGTTATGGTTACGAATTCTACAAAATCCATCTATTCCACCACCTTTTATCGAAGCCTACCCAAGCCTACCCGTGCCTACCTATGGCTACCAAGCCGATATCCTATAATTCATAGTGTAAAAACAATCAAAAGAACGCTAGTGGTAGTAGATAGGTATTAGGGAATTGGTCTACCTAATATTATAACAGATATTTTTAAAAAATCTACACTTTCACAACTTATCAATATGTGTTCGCAGAAATGAATGATAAAAATGATTGATTTTGATTCACTCTTGTAATTTTAGAATTGCTTTTACACTAACAAATCCCAGTAAAAGGGTTTGACCAAATAATAGGCAGAGAAGGATTCGAATAATCAGCCTGCCTATCCCAAGTTAAGGGTTAGCTACCCAAAAAGAAAATCATGCCGGAGTGCGCAATCTTGGCAGGATATCTCATAGGTTTCGATTCACTGTGATAAAGACAGTGGACGAGCCTGCAAAGAGATACCCTTACCTCGTTGCGTTCTTTTGCATCTACGGGTCTGTGTATCTCCATATGTAGACCTATTATTATACCCTGCCATGATTGCCTCCGGCGAAGGAGGCAATTTATGAAAATCAGTATTAAGTATGAAAACACAAATGAAAACAAACCGCCAGTATCAATGACTATTGAGGTGCCAGACGAGGACTGCACATTAATGATTGAGGCAGATTACCAAAATCGTCTTGAAGAGGAAACGGATAATGAAATTGTAAAACGCAGAAATGTTCAGGAAATCATGGATGAGCGGTTTAATAAGCTACTATATAACAACTGGCACAAAGAACATCGCCGCCGTGGACAGATACAGACTCCATTCCGCAAAGATGATGAAGCGGAAGATGAGTCCGATGGAATGGAAACAGTACCAGATTATTCTGATGAAATAAATCGCACCGCCCGCTATGAATATGACGCTGTATGTCAGCGTATAAGACAGGCTCTTGGTAAAAAGCAGGATTGGGCGGATATGTTTATAGCTGTTCGTATCGATAGCATCCCAATTAGAGAATATGCGGCTTCAATAGGTGCTGACGAAAACAACATTACTCAGAAATTAAAGAGAGCCGAGAAAAAACTTCGGGTATTTTTTCAAAATCGTCAGATTTGACCTTCGGACGTGGCTATAAGGTAGGAGTAATAATTCTCCAAATAATAATAGGAGGTTTTTTTGATGAACGAAATACAAATTTTTCAAAATGCTGAGTTTGGCTCGGTGAGAACAGCAGACCTTAATGGAGTTTCTTATTTTGTCGGTAAGGATGTAGCGGATATCCTCGGGTACCAAAACGGTAGTCGAGATATAAACCGCCATGTTGATGAAGAGGACAGGCGAAAAGCAATGCTTTTCGATGGAACGCAGGATAAGGAAACTATCATTATAAATGAGTCGGGGCTGTACAGCCTTATTCTTTCTAGCAAGATGCCGAATGCAAGAAGGTTTAAACGATGGGTAACCAGTGAGGTTCTTCCGACTATAAGAAAACACGGTATGTATGCGACAGATGAATTAATAGCAAATCCAGACCTTGCCATTGCAGCTTTTATGGCATTAAAGGAAGAGCGAGAAAAGAATCGACTTCTTAAGCAGACTACTGCCGTCCAGAAACAGCAGATTGCAGAAATGAAGCCTAAGGCAAGCTACTACGATGTAGTACTTAATTGTAAAGACCTTATTTCCACTTCTACGGTAGCGAAAGATTATGGGAAGTCTGCTATTTGGATGAACCGTTATCTCCATGAAAAAGGTGTGCAGTTTAAACAGGGTGACATTTGGCTGTTATATCAGAAATACGCAGAAAAAGGTTATACAAGCACCAAGACACATAGCTATTCTGCTAATGACGGAACGATTCATACTAAGCCACATACCTACTGGACACAAAAGGGCAGATTGTTTGTCTATGAATTATTAAAAGCAGATGGGATTTTGCCAACAATGGAACAGGAGGATAGTGATGTCGATTAGCAGGTATAACAGCGAGGGCTATCCTGATCCGACCACCTACGGTGCCTTATCTAATATCGAACAGCAAACGAAGGCAGCGAGAGCGTACAGACCGATGGTGTATGTATGCTCCCCGTTTTCGGGAGATGTTGCCGGGAACATTGCAAATGCACGAAAGTACAGCCGTTTTGCTGTGGAGCATGGGTATATCCCCATTGCTCCGCATTTGCTGTTCCCGCAGTTCCTTAACGATAACGATGTAAAAGAACGTGAACTGGGACTGCACTTTGGAAATGTGCTGATGAGCCATTGCAGCGAAGTGTGGGTGTTCGGAGAAGTGATGTCAGCAGGCATGGATGCAGAAATCAGAAGAGCCAAAAGGAAGAATTATAGGCTGCGATACTTCAGCAGTGGATTGGAGGAGGTAAGCAAAGATGCGTGATTTGAATATTGCCTATGGCAACAGCAGGACGGCAAAGCATTGGAGTAATAAGACCATTCGCTTTTCTGATTTGAAGGAACGTCTGAAAACAACCATCAGAACCTCAGAGTCGGCGGAGGAATATGCCAAGTTTACCAAGGCACAGCGTGATGCCGTAAAAGACCACGGCGGTTTCGTTGCCGGGGTGTTAAAGGGCGGCAGACGAAAGATTGATACCGTGGAATCCCGTTCTATGGTGGCGTTGGACGGAGACAGAATCGATGCGGAGTTTCTGAAGGATTATGAGAAGAACGCACCCTATACTTCTGCTCTCTATACCACCCATAGTCATACGGATGAGAACCCAAGAGTGAGAGCAGTGTTTCCCCTTACAAGGGATGTAACCTCAGAGGAATACGTGGCGGTGGCAAGATATCTGGCACAGGCACTGGGCATGGATTATTTTGATGAATGCTCCTACCAGCCGAATCAGCTGATGTACTGGCCAAGCACTCCTTCCAACGGTGTATTCGTGTATAAGGAAACCGACAAGGACTGGCTTGACCCGGACGAGATTTTATCGGCACACCCGGAATGGACTGACCCTACCAGACTTCCGACTTCATCGAGGGAGAGCAAGGCAAATACAGCCAGCTTCAAAAAAGTGCAGGACCCGCTTGAAAAAGAAGGTGTGGTCGGTCTTTTCAACAGGGTTTACTTCCCTGTGAATCTTGCCGTGGATGAGTTCCTTTCGGATGTTTATGAGCCGACCGACACGGACAGCCGCTATCATTTAATCGAGTCAAGCAGTATGGCAGGTGTGGAAATCAAGGAGAACGGCAAGTTTGTCTACAGCCACCATGCCAAAGACCCTGCTTACTTAAAGCTGTGCAATGCTTTTGATATTGTCCGTATCCATAAATTTGGCGATGACGATGAGAAAAAATCCTATAAGCAGATGTGCGAGTTCGTCATGACTCTGGATAAGGTAAAGCTGGCAGACCTTGAGGAAAAGAAAAGGATGGCGGCGGAGGAGTTTGCAGAGGACACAGACTGGCAGACGAAGCTCCGTTATATGCCAAGAAGCAAGTGTCTTGAAAACAGCGTGTGGAATCTGATGCTGATTTTAAACAATGATCCTGACTTTGCGAATATCGCATTCAATGAGCTGGTGGGCAGAGTGCAGATTACGGGAGCCGTGCCGTGGACAAGACCCGGTGACAACAAATTCTGGAGGGATGCAGATACAGCACAGATGAAGGCGCTGATTGACATCCGCTATGAAACATTCTCCAGCCGAAACCATGATGTGGCATTTACGAAGGTGGTCGAGGACAGGCATTTCAATCCCCTGCGTGAATGGCTGGATGCTCTGCCGGAGTGGGATGGTGTGACAAGGCTCGAAAATCTCTATATTGATTTCCTTGGTGCGAACAGCACCGGGTATGTGAAGGCTGCGACCAGAAAATCCTTTGTGGCGGCGGTAGCGAGAATTTACGAGCCGGGTACAAAGTTCGATTCCGTGGTGGTGCTGGTGGGTCCGCAGGGCTGCGGTAAGTCCACCGTTTTTGCCCGAATGGGAAAAGAGTATTATTCCGACAGTCTGAATCTGACGGATATGAAAGATAAGGCTGGAGCAGAAAAATTACAGGGATATTGGCTTCTGGAGCTGGGCGAACTGGCGGGACTTAAGAAAGCAGATATTGAAGTTGTAAAAGCCTTCGTCAGCCGCACGGATGATATCTATCGTCCTTCCTATGGCAGAACCGTGGAAAGTCACCCAAGGCAGTGTGTCATTGTGGGTACCACCAATTCTGATACGGGATTCCTGCGTGATATTACAGGCAACCGCCGCTTTTGGCCGATTAAGGTAACTGGGAAATCCAAGCGTAAATCGTGGGATATAACCAGTGAAGATGTTTTGCAGATGTGGGCGGAGGCGAAGTACATGTATGGGCAGGGCGAGCCTTTGTATCTGAATATGGAGGAAAGCAGTGAAGCCTTGAGTGAACAGATTGATGCGATGGAAACCGATGAGCGTCAGGGCATCGTGGAGGAATATCTGAACACCATCCTGCCGGATAACTGGAACAGTATGGATTTGTATGAGAGAAGGAATTTCTTCACGGACAACACAGTGGTCAAGGGTACGGTTCAAAGAAAGACGGTCAGCAATACGGAAATTTGGAGCGAATGCTTCTGCAGGAACTTATCTGACCTCAAGCCATCCGATTCCTATGCGATAGCTGCCCTTATGACCAAAGTGGACAGCTGGCAGAGAACGGACAAAATCAGAAAGCTCGCCATCTATGGCAGGCAGAGAATTTATGAGAGGTTGTGATTTTAACAGCCTGTGTTCCAAGTCGTAGGTTGTGAACAGCAAAAAAGCCTTGAAAACAGGCACTATCAGACATCAGCTGACACAAGTATCACAAGAATTACTATATAAATTATTTCTATTTTATATAGGGTAATGCAAGCGTGTACAGGCATATACGCACGTATAGAAATTTTCCGAGATGGTTGTGTCAGTTGTGTCTTGTGATTTTAGGAGAGGATGAAATGAGAGAAAAAATCATAGAACAGAAACTTGTAACGGCAGTAAAAAAGCATGGCGGGATATGTCCGAAGTTCACTTCTCCCGGTTTCGATGGTATGCCGGATCGTTTACTGCTTCTTCCGCATGGTAAGTTCGCCTTTGTGGAAGTGAAAGCACCGGGAGAAAAACCAAGACCATTGCAGCTGGCAAGGCACAGATTACTGAGCTGTCTGGGATTTCGAGTGTATGTACTGGATGATGCGGAGCAGATTGGAGGGGTTCTTGATGAAATTGAAAATTCAATGTGACTGGTGTGGAAAAGAATTTGAGAGAAACCATAATCACATTCATGAAAAAAACTATTGCTGCAGAGCGTGTTTAGGAAAAGCAAACGCAGAACGTTTTCGATTGAAGAGTCTGCGAACGTGTGATAACTGTGGGAAAATTTTTGAATACAGAGGTAACCATAAAAAGAGAAACGAACATTTCTTCTGTTGCCCAGAATGCAGCTATGAATTCAAAGTGAAAAAAATATATGTATCATGCGATTGGTGTGGCAATCCAATTTACAAAAAGCGTTCTGATGTTGCAAGAAACGAGCATAATTTTTGTGATTATGGGTGCTATATCGACTACGTCAATTTTGAAAAAGCTGGTGCAGATAATCAAATGATATCAGGAGAAAAACTGTATCGCAGGCTTGCAGAAATGAAGATTGGACGAAAACTTCAAGAGAATGAGGATGTTCATCATATTGACGGCAATCATCTAAATAATGATTTTGCCAATTTAAAAGTTGTTACAGCTTCAGAGCATATGAAAATACACGCTTCCCAGAAAGAGAGGGACTGTCATGGCAGATTTATTAAAAAAGAATGATTTGCATGGGTATCAGGAATATAGTGTCAATTTTATTATTGAACATCCTGTAGCAGCAGTCCTTTTAGATTGTGGACTTGGGAAAACTGTAACATCACTTACGGCTATAAATGATTTGATGTTTGACTATTTTGATATTCATCGTGTTTTAGTTATATGCCCTTTGAGAGTAGGTAATGTTTGGGCGAATGAGATACAACATTGGGAGCATCTGTGCCTCTTGCAGTATTCGGTGGCAGTTGGTTCTGAGTCAGAACGACTGTTGGCACTGAAAACACAGGCGGATATTTATATCATAAACCGCGAGAACGTGCAGTGGCTGATTGAGAAAAGCGGGGTTTCCTTTGACTTTGATATGGTGGTTGTGGATGAGCTTTCGTCCTTCAAGAATTATCAGTCCAAGCGGTTCAAGGCACTGATGAAGGCAAGACCGAAGGTAAAAAGAATGGTAGGTCTGACTGGCACTCCTTCCAGCAATGGTCTGATGGATTTATTTGCAGAGTTCAAACTGCTGGATATGGGCGTAAGGTTAGGGAGATTCATCGGTCAATACCGAACGGCCTACTTCTCCCCGGATAAGAGGAACGGTCGGATTATTTACAGCTACAAGCCACTACCCAATGCAGAGCAGCAGATTTATGACAAGATTTCAGATATAACGATTTCCATGAAATCTACCGACCATCTGAAAATGCCGGAACTGATCAGCACACAGCTGGCGGTGGAATTGTCGGAAGCGGAAAAGAAGAAATACGAGGAACTCAAAAAAGACCTCATCCTTCAGCTGCCGGATGGAGAGATAACAGCCGCCAATGCCGCATCGCTGTCGGGCAAGCTGTCCCAGCTGGCAAACGGAGCAGTCTATTCTGATGATGAGAGCGTTCTGGAGATACACCAGAGAAAGCTGGATGCACTGGAGGATATCATCGAATCGGCAAACGGAAAGCCTGTCCTTGTGGCATATTGGTTTCGTCACGATTTGGAGCGTATCAAAAAACGCTTTGATGTGAGAGAAATCAAGACCGCAAAGGATATAGCCGACTGGAATCACGGCAGTATCCCAATTGCCGTAATACATCCGGCATCGGCAGGACACGGCCTGAACCTACAGCAGGGTGGTTCTGCCTTGGTATGGTTCGGCATCACATGGTCACTAGAATTATATCAGCAGACCAATGCCAGACTTTGGCGGCAGGGTCAGTCCGCAGAAACCGTGGTCATTACCCACATCATAGCAAAAGACACCATTGACGAGAGAATCATCAAGGCACTGAAAACCAAGGATACCTCCCAATCCGCCTTGATTGATGCCGTAAAAGCCAATCTATGAAAATCAGAGTCAACCTATGACAATCCAAGCCAATCCGAGTGGAATACAAAATTTCGGAGGTAAGGATATGACAGAAAAAGAATACTTATTGCAGGCACGATATCTGGATGAGCGTATTCACTCGAAGGTTCAGCAGGTGGAATCTTTAAATGATTTAGCTACAAGCTGTTCCGCTGTAATCAGTGATATGCCGAGAAATCCAAACCGTGGCGGTTCCAAGATGGCAGATGCCGTAATTAAAATTGTTTCTTTGCAGGAAGAAATAAATATGGACATCAATGCGCTTGTAGAACTAAAGCGAGAAATCATGGGTGTTATAAAAGCCGTGCCAAATGTGGAATACCAGACGCTGTTAGAAAAACGATATCTGTGCTTTATCTCATGGGAGCAGATTGCCGTGGATATGAATTATTCTATGCAGCACATACACCGAATGCATAGTGCGGCACTGAAAGAAATTATCTTGCCACCGGAACATGAGAGTTAATGTGATAGAATGAGAGTAAGCACCTGTGATATTATTATAATAGCGAAAAGCAAAAAAAATATAAACGGGTAAAATCGTAGAGAGCCTTGTGGGTCACACCGACCTGCAGGGCTTTTATTATGCCTAAAATGAGGTGAGAAGATGCCAAGAAAACCTAAACGACCGTGTTCTTATCCAGGCTGTCCTGACTTAACGGATGGACGGTTTTGTGAGAAACACCAGAAAGAAGAAAACAAACGCTACGAGAAGTACGACAGAAACCCTGCTGTACACCGTAGATATGGACGAGCCTGGAAGAGAATCCGGGACAGCTATGCTGCCGGGCATCCCTTGTGTGAGCAGTGCGTAGCACAGGGCAGGTACGTTAAGACGGAAGAGATACATCACAAGCTGCCTCTTTCTAAAGGTGGAACTCATGATAGGAAGAACCTTATAGCCTTATGCAAAGAGTGTCATGCAAGGATTCATGCACAAAATGGTGACCGTTGGCACTGATGAAGGTGCAGGGAGGGGGATGTCAAATCCTAAAGCCCCTGTACGGGAGGAACGGGCGGGGGGTCTTACGCACAAAAAGAGCAGTTCAAACAGGGGATTAACCCTAAAACATAGATTGAGGAGTGTAACGAATGGCGAGAGACGGTACAAACCGTGGTGGCAGAAGGGTCAGAGCAGGTGACAAGCCAGTAGGCGCTGCCGAAAAAATACAAAATGGAAAAGCAGTAAAAGTTATGGATAACGATATTCCAGTGTTTAAAACTGCAGAACTTTCAGCCGTGGATTTGCCGGAAGGAGCGGTCTTAGAGGGAATGGATATGCCAAAGCCAAGTGACTATTTATCGGCTAGGCAGAAAAATGGAGTTCCCTTAGGCGCTGATGAAATATACAAAGAAACCTGGCTGTGGCTGAAAGAGCGCAACTGTGAAAGATTAGTAAATCCACGGCTTATAGAAACCTATTCACAGGCTATGGCAAGATATATTCAATGCGAAGAGGCAACAAGTACATATGGTTTATTGGGGAAACATCCAACGACTGGCGGGGTTATGACCTCGCCTTTTGTGCAGATGTCACAGCAATACCAGAAAAGTGCCAATCTTATCTGGTATGAAATCTACGATATCGTAAAGCAAAATTGTACGGAGGCATTTGAAGATAGTACTACAGATACCATGGAGCTACTTTTGCGAGCAAGGAGAAAATAATGGCGGACAGAAATGAGCTGACAGTGTTTTTGCATAAGTTGAAATTTCACAGACCTAAGCTTACGCGGCAACAAGTCAGAAGTTTAAAGGGTCAGGCACTGTCCAGTAATATCAGCGGTGCTGAAAAAGGCCTTAGTAAGATTTTGGAAAGGAGCAGTGCTTAATGGGAAAAACGACAACAGAAATGCAGCTGGTGGATGTAGCAAAGCTTATTCCATATGTAAATAATGCAAGGACTCATAATTCCCAGCAAATTTTGAAACTGCGTTCTTCGCTTAGAGAATTTGGCTTTATTAATCCGGTTATTATAGACAGGGACTACAATGTGATCGCTGGGCATGGACGGATTCTTGCAGCCAAGGAAGAAGGCATCAGAGAAGTACCATGTGTATTTGTTGATTACCTTACTCCGGCACAAAAGAAAGCCTATATCCTGGCTGATAATCGTATGGCAATGGATGCCGGTTGGGATGAAGAGCTTCTAAGAGTGGAGATTGAGAGCTTACAAGGTGCTGATTTTGACATTGCCTTAACAGGCTTTGATGAAAAAGATATTGCAGAGCTATTTGCAGGAGAAGATGGAGATGCAGAGGATGATAATTTTGATGTAGATTCGGAACTTAAGAAACCGCCTGTTACAAAAAGCGGTGATGTATGGCTTTTAGGTAATCATCGTTTAGTCTGCGGTGACAGCACTAAGGAAGAACCCTATGCAGTTCTTATGGACGGGAAAAAGGCAAATCTTGTGGTGACGGACCCGCCTTATAACGTCAACTACGAAGGCAGTGCAGGAAAAATTCAAAATGACAATATGACAAATGACAAGTTCTATCAATTTCTGCTTGATACTTTTCTGAATATGGAACAGGCAATGGCAGATGATGCCAGTATTTATGTTTTCCATGCGGATACTGAAGGACTCAATTTCAGAAAAGCATTCTTGGAGGCAGGCTTTTATTTATCCGGAACTTGTATATGGAAAAAACAGAGCCTTGTACTTGGCAGGAGTCCATATCAATGGCAGCATGAACCGTGCCTTTATGGTTGGAAGAAGAAAGGCAAGCATCAGTGGTACTCCGATAGAAAGCAGACCACAATCTGGGAATTTGATAAACCTAAAAAGAACGGTGACCATCCGACTATGAAACCAATTCCGCTGATTGCCTATCCGATTAAGAATTCCAGTATGAGCAATTGCATCGTACTTGACCCCTTTGGGGGCAGCGGCAGTACTTTGATTGCCTGCGAACAGCTAGGCAGAATCTGTCACACCATTGAACTGGATGAGAAATACTGCGATGTTATTATCAAACGCTACATTGAGCAGGTTGGCTCTGCAGAAAATGTAGCCGTCATTCGTGACGGCAGAACCATCCGATTTGAAGATTTGGAGGTTCCTGTTGATGGCGAATAACACACTAACTCTTGGTAGTTTGTTTGATGGTAGTGGAGGATTTCCATTAGGAGGCTTGATTTCTGGCATTACCCCTTTGTGGGCAGCGGAAGTTGAGCCTTTTCCTATTCGTGTTACTACTAAGAGGTTGCCACAGGTAAAGCATTATGGTGATGTGAGTAAACTAAACGGTGCGGAATTACCGCCCGTGGACATAATCACATTCGGAAGTCCCTGCCAAGATATGTCGGTGGCTGGGAAAAGAAGCGGACTGGACGGTGAGCGTTCCAGTCTTTTTTATCAAGCGGTGCGAATAGTGAAGGAAATGAGGTGTAAAACAAATGGCAAGTATCCAAGATTTGTGGTCTGGGAAAACGTCCCCGGCGCATTCTCATCCAACAAAGGTGAAGACTTTAAAGCAGTCCTTGAAACCCTCTGTAAAGTCAAAACAGAAAATGCTTATGTTCCTGGAACTGAAAAAGGTAAATGGGAAAATGCCGGACTTATCATGGGCGAAGATTTCTCCCTTGCCTGGCGAGTTCTCGATGCCCAATATTTCGGAGTCCCCCAGAGAAGAAGACGCATCTATCTTGTCGCAGATTTTGCTGGTAAATGTGCCGGGAAAATACTATTTGAGTCAGAAAGCTTGTCAGGGTATTCTTCGCCGGGCAGCTGCTCGTGGAAAAGAACTGCCGGAGCTTTTGAAAGTGGCACTAGAGATGCAGGCACAATCTGCTTAAATGACCAAGGTGGGGAGCGGATGGATGTAACTGAAGATAAAACAGCTACCCTTAGAGCCGCGTCTAATCATCCACCGTTTGTTTTTGAAAATCATAGCCAAGATACAAGATATGTTGGTCCTATAGATAAAGCGCAAACTGTACTTGCTACTTTTGGAATGGGGGGTAATAACCAGCCTTTTGTTATGGAAACACCTAAAACACTTAAAATCCGCAGTGGCTGTGAGGGTGGAGGCAAAGGTGCTTTAGTGCAGGAAAATATGTCTGCTACCTTAGGGTGCAATAATGACCAGACTGTATTTGTACCAAAAGCTTATGGGATATGCTCAGATGGCAGTAATTCCATGAAATCTCCTAATCCTAAAAGCGGTGTTTATGAGGCAGATACTGCCCGTACCTTGGATGGTAATGGCGGTAATCCAGCTTGCAATCAAGGCGGAGTTGCCGTGGTTGAAGGGACTAAAGCTTTCCATGTGAATCAGCGTGATGAGATTATTAACCTTAAAGGGAAATCCGGTGCTTTGATGGCAAGGCAAAGCCAGCAAATGCAGACGTTTGTATTGCAAGGCTCTATGATAGGCAGAAAAGAAGAAAACGGACCCCAGGGTAATGGTGTTAATGAAGATGTCAGTTTTACCTTAAATACTACTGATAAACACGCAGTTGCCTATGGAATTGATAGAGCTGCTTTTAACCAAGGAGAAAATGCCAAGTTTGGCTTTGCTATTGAAAAAGAAGTAGAGCCGACTATTGTGGCAAAAGGACCGGAAGCAGTTGCCGTACCTACCTATACCAGCAGTAAGGCATCTTTTTTTACATCAGCGGATAAAGATGTGGCTAATACCCTTGTAGCAACAGATTACAAAGACCCACCGCTTATCAGTGATGAGGATGGTGCAAATTACATTGTACGCAGATTAACCCCAACGGAATGTGCAAGACTGCAGGGATTCCCAGATTGGTGGTGCGGAGGACTCGAAACAGAAAATCCTACCGAAGAGGAAATATGCTGGTGGGCAGAGGTTTTTGAAAGCCACAGGCAGATATTTAAGAGTTTAACTAAGCCAAAAACTCGTAACCAGATTATTAAATGGCTGAAAAACCCTCATTCGGATTCAGCGGAATATAAAATGTGGGGTAACGGAGTTGCTCTTCCCTGTGTCTCTTTTGTTTTGGCAGGCATTGTCTGGGCGTATATGGAGCTGTGAAGTATACTTGATACTTGCAGTAATTGACTTGCTATTAACTACAGATAGAGCGAATATGTACCTACTAAAACAAAGGGAGGTAACAACAATGGTTGTACATTTTGAAGTTGAAAACAGAAAAGAATTAGTTAAGGCTCTTGAAACGCTTACCAATGAAAAGAGCAAGTACCTAGGTGTACCAAGCTGCGCTTATCAGATTGGTGCTTTTACCTTAAGCAAAAGCGGAAACTTAAGCTGGGAAGAAAACATCAGTGATTCAGAAATGGAAACCTTGCTGAGAGAGCTTAAAGAAAAAGGCTTTACAACTAAGAAAGAAATTTTTGCTGAACGGCTTAACGCAAGCACTGAGCAGGAAATTGTAAGTGAGCCTGAAAAAGAAGTAGTTGATTTTACGATTTCCATGCCCATGAGCCTTTTTACCCCAGAGAACTGGGAAAACTTAAACAATCTACTGATAGCAAAAGGCAAGCTTATTAAAAAGGCTTTTGACTTAGCACAGGAGCCTGATGTGTTTGAGGATGACGGGAAGGTTAGCTTTCCGTGGTTTACAGCAGCACCGCAGGACAGCAAAACCATAGATACCTATAGCCGTTTTGTTTGCGCACTTTGCAAACTCGCCAGAGAGCAAAAACGAGTGACTTCCAAAGCAAAAGAAGTAGCCAATGAAAAATATGCTTTTAGATGTTTCCTTTTAAGACTTGGCTTTATTGGCACAGAATTTAAAGAAACACGCAAGGTGCTTTTGAAAAATTTTAAAGGCTCCTCAGCTTTTAAAGGAGGTGCTAAAAATGCGATTCCCAAGTAAAGAGATTGTTGAACGTGTCCGCAGACAATATCCTAGCGGTACAAGAGTTAAATTAGTGCACATGGATGACTGCCAAGCACCGCCTCTTGGAACGCTTGGGACTGTTACTGGGGTGGATGATACCGCTTCATTGATGGTGGATTGGGACAATGGCAGTGGTCTTAATGTTGTTTACGGTGAAGACCTAGCGGTAAAGATTGGGGATGGTGACAATGACTGAAACGATTAAAAAGCAGATACTTTCTATTCGTGACAGCGGCCGCACCAATATGTTTGATACTAATATGGTTCAATATCTTGCTAACGAGCTTGGCTACTACGAATTGGTAATCTTTCTTGAAGAACATCGTAAGGAATATATAAGATTTATCCTTACAGGAGAGCAATAAAAGATATGCTTTATTGTACAGAAATGACTTGCTATCATGTGCCTTTAGAGTGATATATGTAGTACAAAAACAAAAGGAGGCAGGCACCATGTGGAAAGAAGGAGCAATTTTAATCAGAGGAAAGGTTTACAAATACCAAGCCAAGGTTTACGAGGAAGGCAGTGAATACGGTATTGAAGGAGGTAGGGTTTCCAAGGTAATGATTAAGCATGATGGTGAGATTGTAGTAAACTATGACCGAGGTTGGGACGTAGAACCGGAAAGCGAAGGATCAGAGCTTGCCTTAGCGATTATCTTAAAAGAAAATAATTAAACAAAAAAGGAACGGAGCCAGGAGGCTCTATTCCTAGTACAGCCGATTTTAAGCGGTTATTTTTATGCCTTAATTGGGAGTGAGCATTTGAGAAAGTTGAAGAAATATAAGTCCACAAAATTCAAAGATAAAACTTCCGTTTATAGTAAGGCTGCTGCAGATTATGCAGTCAATTTTGTCGAATGCTTATGCCATACTAAAGGAACCTGGGCAGGTAAGCCTTTTGAACTCATTGATTGGCAGGAACAAATAATTCGTGATGTATTTGGTACTTTAAAGCCTAATGGGTATAGGCAATTCAATACAGCCTATATTGAAATACCTAAAAAACAAGGTAAATCTGAGCTTGCGGCTGCTGTGGCATTACTCCTTACTTGCGGTGATGGTGAAGAACGAGCTGAAGTTTATGGCTGTGCAGCTGACCGCCAGCAGGCATCAATCGTTTTTGAGGTTGCAGCCGATATGGTGCGTATGTGTCCTGCACTAAATAAAAGAGTAAAGATACTGGCATCACAGAAACGAATAATTTACCAGCCGACAAACAGCTTTTATCAAGTATTATCAGCTGAAGCCTACAGTAAGCATGGTTTTAATATTCATGGCGTTGTGTTTGACGAACTGCATACTCAGCCTAATCGAAAACTATTTGATGTTATGACCAAGGGCTCCGGTGATGCACGTATGCAGCCTTTATATTTTTTGATAACAACAGCCGGAACGGATACACATTCTATCTGTTATGAAACTCATCAGAAAGCGGGGGATATTTTAGATGGTAGAAAACATGACAGTACGTTTTATCCGGTAATATACGGTGCGAAAGAAACAGATGACTGGACAGATCCTAAGGTGTGGAAGAAAGCTAATCCCTCTTTAGATATTACGGTTGGCATAGATAAGGTAAAAGCTGCCTGTGAATCTGCCAAACAAAATCCGGGAGAAGAAAACTCGTTTCGTCAGCTTAGGCTTAATCAATGGGTAAAGCAGGCAATTCGTTGGATGCCAATGGATAAATGGGATGCCTGCTCCTTTGCTACAGATGAAGAAAGCTTAAAGGGAAGAGTCGGCTATGGTGGTCTTGATCTTTCCAGTACCACAGATATTACAGCATTTGTATTGGTGTTTCCACCAGAAGATGAAGATGATAAATACAGCATTCTTCCATATTTCTGGCTGCCGGAAGAAACCTTGGATTTAAGAGTAAAACGTGACCATGTTCCTTATGATATATGGGAACGGCAGGGATATTTACAGACTACGGAAGGCAATGTCGTGCATTATGGATATATTGAGAAATTTATTGAGCAGTTAGGTGAGAAATATAATATTCGTGAAATTGCCTTTGACCGATGGGGTGCGGTGCAGATGGTGCAGAATTTGGAAGGATTGGGTTTTACTGTAGTGCCATTTGGCCAAGGATTTAAGGACATGAGTCCTCCGACCAAAGAACTTATGAAGCTTACCCTTGAAGAAAGACTAGCCCATAGCGGACATCCGGTTCTAAGGTGGATGATGGATAATATTTTTATTCGTACAGATCCTGCCGGAAATATCAAGGCAGATAAAGAAAAATCCACAGAGAAGATTGATGGTGCAATAGCCACAATAATGGCATTAGACCGAGCAATTCGCTGTGGAAATGATAATGGGGCATCAGTTTACGATGAGAGAGGCTTGCTTTTCTTATAGTCGTAAATATAGGGGAATTTCGGTGTTATGGCCCAGAAAAGCATATAATCTCAGATTCGGAAACATCAGACATCATTTTACGCATTCTTGTAATGAAGAATTTATAAAATTCAATGTAATCTTTTATTTTACGAGGGTCTTTGCTGGGATGTTCGTCATAGTGCTTAAAGTGAAAATTGTTAAAGTAGGAATCTAATTCAGGGCTTTCTATATTAGTTTCTAAAAGAAATATAGTCCTTTCGATGGAATTAAGAATTTCGTTTAGTGTTTTATAAGTATAGTAATTTTCACCATAATGTTCATATGAAGTACCATCGCAATTAACATGGTTATTTATGTTCCAAATTAGATTTGCATCAAAGTATCTTTCTAAAAAGAATTCAACAGTGTCAGCAAATCCATCTTCATCTATAGATATGCCATACTTGCGTAATCGTTCATTATCTGGATCATCCCATGATACAAATTTTTCTTCGTTATCTTTTATGGGATAAATATCAATATTGCTACCGCCACACCAGCCCTCTATTATTTCTAATTCTTCTGGTAACTCGTAAGTAGCATTTGAGATATTAGATTCATTTAACATTTTAACACCACCTTTTTTACAATATTATAGCACAATACAAAATTAGTATGAGTAAATTCAAGAGGAGATGATTAATATTTTTAATGCCATTAATAAGCTTTTTAAATCTAGGGATAAGCCTAAAAATGTAACTGTAGGGAGTGCCTATAATTTTTTATTTGGAGGAAGTACAGCCGGTAAAATGGTAACCGAGCGTTCTTCCATGCAGATGACAGCGGTTTATTCCTGTGTTAGGGTGCTGGCAGAAGCAGTGGCAGGACTCCCGCTGCATTTATATAAATACACGGACAGCGGCGGCAAGGATAAGGCAGTGGACAATCCGTTGTATTTTTTGCTGCATGACGAGCCTAATCCAGAAATGACCTCCTTTGTATTTAGGGAAACCCTTATGACACATCTGCTGTTATGGGGAAATGCCTATGCCCAGCTTATTCGTAATGGCAAGGGTAAGGTTGTGGCCATGTATCCCTTAATGCCAAACCGTATGAGCGTTAACAGGGACGATAACGGAAATCTTTACTATAAGTATTTACGCAGTTTGGAAGATGCCCATAGAGCTAATACAAATGAAGTTATGCTTTTACCTAGCGAAGTGCTGCATATTCCGGGACTTGGCTTTGATGGACTTGTCGGGTATAGCCCTATTGCAATGGCAAAGAATGCTGTTGGAATGGCAATTGCCTGCGAGGAATATGGTGCTAAGTTCTTTGCTAACGGTGCGACACCGGGAGGAATTTTAGAGCATCCGGGTATTGTTAAAGACCCTGCCAGAGTAAGAGAAAGCTGGAATGCAGTCTATCAAGGAAGCGGCAATGCTCACCGTATAGCAGTTTTAGAAGAGGGCATGAAGTATACACCTATCGGCATATCGCCGGAACAGGCACAGTTTTTAGAAACAAGAAAATTTCAAATCAATGAGATAGCTCGAATTTTTAGGGTACCGCCGCATATGGTTGGTGATCTTGAAAAATCGAGCTTTTCTAATATAGAGCAGCAGAGTTTGGAATTTGTTAAATATACATTAGAGCCTTGGCTTGTCAGATGGGAGCAGGCAATGGTGCGGTCTCTTTTATCTAAATCGGAGAAGGAGCAGTATTTCATTAAATTTAATGTGGATGGTCTTTTAAGGGGCGATTACGAAAGCCGCATGAATGGCTATGCCACTGCCAGACAGAATGGCTGGATGAGTGCCAATGACATCCGTCAATTAGAGAATTTAGACCGTATTTCTGCTGCTGAAGGCGGTGATTTGTATTTAATTAATGGGAATATGACCAAACTTGCAGATGCAGGAATTTTTGCGGCTAAAGTGGATACTAAGGGGAAGGAGGAAGGTACACATGAAGAAATTTTGGAACTGGAAAAACAAAATAGTGCAGAACCAAGACGAAACTAGTGAAAAACAGGAAAGAATTCTGTTTTTGAACGGAACAATAGCTGAAGAAAGCTGGTTTGATGATGATGTCACTCCGAAGATTTTTAAGGAAGAACTGTTAGCTGACAGCGGTGATATTACCATCTGGATTAATAGTCCGGGCGGTGATTGTATTGCGGCAGCCCAAATCTACAATATGCTGATGGAGTATAAAGGGCAGGTTACCGTTAAAATTGACGGCTTAGCAGCCAGTGCGGCATCTGTTATTGCCATGGCAGGTTCTAAGGTGTTAGTAAGTCCGGTATCCATGCTTATGATTCATAATCCGGCTACCATTGCTTTTGGCGATAAGGCTGAGTTTCAAAAGGCCATTGCTATGCTTTCAGAGGTTAAAGAATCTATTATCAATGCCTATGAAATTAAAACCGGTCTGCCGAGAGTTAAGCTTGCGCATCTGATGGATGCGGAAAGCTGGATGAATGCTAATAAGGCGATTGAACTTGGCTTTGCAGACGGAATTTTAAAGCGAACAGACGAAGCGGATATGGAACAGCCGGCTGTTTCTATGATGTGTTCTGCCGTGGCAGTAACAAATTCACTACGGGACAAGCTTGCGGCTAAATGCACTATTAAAGCACTAAAACCGCAAATTAAGGAGCGGTTGGCAGAGGAATGCCTGAAAGAATTAAACTTATTAAAAAACCACATTTAAGGGAGGAATTAACAGTATGAATATTAACGAATTAAGAGAAAAACGAGCTAAAGCATGGGAAACCACCAAGTCCTTTTTGGAAAGTCACCGCACTGATAAAGGGACGATTACTGCTGAGGATGAAAATACCTATAACAATATGATGGCGGATATTGATGGTTTGGGTAAAGAAATTAAGCGCCTAGAAAAGCAGGAGCTTTTGGATAAAGAGCTTGCTAAAGCAGTGAATGTACCTATTACAGGTAAACCGGGATTTGGTGGTGAGGAAGAAAAACTCAAACCTGTCCGTGCAAGAAATGGTTATGCCAAGGATTTAATCAAAGCAATGCGCAGTAATTTTAAGCAGGTAACCAACCTTTTGCAGGAAGGGGTGGATGCAGACGGCGGTTATTTAGTGCCGGAGGAATACGATAAACGTATCATTGACACCTTGGAAGAAGAAAATATTATGCGTAAGCTGGGGACTAAAATCACTACCAGTGGTCAGCACAAGATTAACATTGCGGCTGCGAAACCTGCGGCAGCATGGATTGAAGAGGGTGGGACATTAACCTTTGGAGATGCTAAATTTGCACAGACTTTGCTCGATGCACATAAGCTTCATGTGGCCATTAAAATCACGGAAGAATTGCTCTACGACAATGCCTTTAACCTTGAAGGGTATATCATTGACCAGTTTGGCAGAGCGATGGCCAATGCGGAAGAAGATGCCTTTTTAAATGGTGACGGAACCGGCAAGCCATTAGGACTTTTTGCAGAAAGCGGCGGTGGTACGGTTGCTCAAACTTTGACAGCGGCAATTAAGTCCGATGATGTACTGGATTTGATTTATGCTTTAAAACGTCCCTATCGTAAGAATGCCAAGTTTATTATGAATGACCGTACTTTGCTTTCCTTGCGTAAGCTGAAAGATAACAACGGTAATTATATGTGGCAGCCTTCTTATCAGGCAGGCGAGCCAGATAAGCTTTTGGGATACAGCATATTTACTTCTGCCTATGCACCTGCTGCCGCTATTGCTTTTGGGGATATGAGCTACTATAACATCGGTGATCGTGGAACTCGTTCTATTGCGGAGTTAAGAGAGCTGTTTGCCGGCAATGGCATGATTGCCTATGTAGCAAAGGAGCGTGTGGACGGTAAGCTGGTACTTGGCGAAGCCGTGCAGATTATGCAGCTAAATGCTTAAATAAGTAAAAGCAGGTGGTGTATACAATGGTTGTGAATCTTGATGAAATGAAAATGTACCTGAGAGTTGATTCCGGTGATGAGGACGCACTCATTACTCAGCTTCTGGAATCAGCTGAAAAGCTGTGTATGGATATAGTAAGGGGAGATGAAGAAACTCTTGTAAAGTCCAAAAACTGCAAAATGGCAATCCTGTATACTGCCGCCTACTTTTATGAACATCGGGAAGAAGCGGACTATAAGCAGCTGATGCTGACTTTGCGTTCGCTGCTTTTTGGTGACAGAAGGGATGGATTTTAGTGCGGATTGCTAAATTGAACCAACGTATTGAGGTTTTAAAGCCGCTGCTTACCAGTGATGGTTACGGTGGTTATAGTACTGAATATGAGAAAGAAATAGCGTTGTGGGCAGAGGTGAAAAATAATCGATATGCAGAAAAGCAGGCATTTGATTCTCCTAGTGCCATAAACAGCGTTACTTTAATAACACGCACATATAGTGAAATTCAAAAAGGCTGGCATCTTTTATGGCAGGGCAAGGAATATGAGATTGTATCGGTGACTAGGTTCTATAAAGACAGCACCTATATAGAAATTGTTGAATATGAAAAAGGTGTGTAATGAAGTTTTATGCGAAAGTAACAAGTAATGATTTAACAAAGGCTTTAGCGAGTATTTCTGCTTGGGATGGGAAAACTCGTCTTGCTGTAGAAAATGCACTGCAAAATGGCACAAAAGCAGTGGCAAGAGGTGCAAATCAAAGAGTCGCTCAGCGTAGTGGTAAACTAAAAAAATCTATTAAAACAGGCTTTGACAGAAGAAAGCCGGAAGGCATGGTCAGAGCTAAAACACCCTATGCTCATATTGTGGAGTTTGGATCTAAAAGTTATACGGTAAGGGCAAAGAATAAAAAAGCTTTAACAATCCCTGGGGGCAGTGCGTTGGTGCTTAGAAAAAGTGCTAAAATACCGGCAAGAAAGGGCAGACCGTTTATTAAACCTGCTTTCGAGGCGGAAGAACCCAAGATTGTATCTAATATAAGGAAGGTACTGAATAAATGAAACGTATACCATTAAATGCACTGCAAAAGGCACTTCTAACTTATATTTCAACTAATGAAAACGTGCCAATCTATGATTATGTGCCGGACACAGCGAAACCGCCCTTTATGACAATTGGCGCTTTTACCTGCAAGGAAGCCGGCACAAAATACGAAGATATGGTAGAAGTAACAGTGCAGCTTAACATTTGGTCAACCTACAAGGGCAAGTTTGAGATTAACAGCATTGCTAACAGGGTAATTGTGTTATTGCAGACAAAACAAATAAATTTAAGTGCTGATGCATTTGCAGCCATCCGTCAACAGGTGGATTTCTTTGAAGCCTATCCGGAAGAAGAAACCGGGTATAACGGAGTAATAAGTTTAGTCATATTAATTCAGAATTTACAAAGGAGTGAAAACTAATGGCATACACAGTATTTGCAGAGCCGGCCACTACCAGTAAGGCAACGGCAGGCAAGGATTATCTTCTGTATGTGAATACAGGAGCAACTGAGACAAGTCCTACCTGGACTTTGGTAGGAGGGCAGAGAAGTGGGGATTTATCCCGTAAGGCAGATGAAATCGATGCTTCGGATAAAACAAGCGGTGGCTGGAAAGCAACGCTTCCTGGACTTAGAAGCTGGTCTATTGACTTAGAAAGTGTTTATCTTGCCGGAGATACCGGAGCAAAATTTCTTGAAGCTGCTTTTTTAAATAATAAGCAGGTAAATATTAAGTTTGAATATCCAGATCAAAGCTATCTGATGGGGTGGGCCTCTTTAACAGAGTGCAGTCTTTCTACGCCCCACGATGATGTAGCTACCTTAAAAGGAACGCTTTCCGGGGCTGGTCCATTATCTGATCTAAAAACTGGAGGTACGGTAAATGAAGAAGGTTGAGTTTCCGTTGTTTGGCGAAAATGAGTATATGTTTTTAAATATCGGCAGGCTTATAGATATTGAACGCATGACGGGAAAGCCTGCCGGGGACATCATCAAAAACCAAAGTCTTGATTTAGGAATGCTCACTATCATTTTAAGTGTGGCACTTCGTCATCATAAAATGCGTACACCGCAGTGGTATGCCGAGAAAATGCAGGAATTAGTGGAGGAGGGCATAGAACTTGAAACAGATATTCAGATTCCCGTGGTTAAATGTATTGCAGGGTCCGGCATTTTAGGTAAGGCCGTATATTACAAACTGTTTCCGGAAGAAATGACGGATTCGGCAAGTGAGGAATTAACAGCAGAAAGAAAAAACGCAAGGAAGGGCAGATAGTCCCTTCTTTTTTTGCGTGGCTGAAGTGGGCAGAGAGTGTGGCTTATGGACCTCTCGCCTTAAAGCCAAAGGAATTTTATGAACTTACACCGATGGAACTAGTGAAACTAGCTGAAGGGTATGAAAAAAGAAGAATGACCAATCTTTGGACAGCTTCATACTTTACGGCAAATCTTATGGCCACGCAGACTAAGGGAATAACCCCGGAAAAGCTTATGAAACCATTTTTGCCGAAAAAAACAGCCGGCGTCAAAGAGCGAGAAAAAGAAGAATTTTTCAAAGAATTTTATGCTAAACGGAAGGAGGCGGATGAATGTCAACGGTAGCAGAATTATTAGTAAAAATAGGGGCAGATTCTTCAGATTTAAGAAAAGAGATTGCAGCTACTAAAAGGCAACTCAAATCTGCCTTCGGTTCTGAAGGCTTAAATCTTTCTGGCAAGGCTGTAACTGTACTGCAGGGCTTGGGAGTCGCTCTTGGGGCATTAGGCGTATATGCGGTTAAAGCAGGTGGTGAACTGCAAAACGTGCAGGTTGCTATGACTAATATGCTGGGAAGTGCGGAAAAAGCTGCTGCCTTTGTCAAAGAACTGCAGGATTTTGCAGCTCATACTCCTTTTGAGTTTAATGATGTCACAAAAGCCAGTCAGAAGTTCCTTGCTTTTGGTTTTACCGCTGAGCAGATTATTCCTACGCTTACCGCTGTGGGTGATGCTGCGGCAGGCGTAGGGGCAGGACAGGATGGTGTTAACCGTTTAACCATTGCTCTGGGGCAGATTGCGGCTAAGGGTAAGCTTGCCAGCCAGGAAATGATGCAGATTACAGAACTTGGTATTCCTGCCTGGCAGCTTTTAGCAGATAAGCTTGGCACTGATGTAGCAACGGCACAGGATATGGTTACCAAGCGTATGGTAGATAGTCAGATGGCATTAGATGCCTTGGTTTCCGGCATGGAAAGCCGTTATGGCGGAATGATGGCGCAGCAAAGCAGTACAGTCCTAGGTACTTGGTCGAACCTTATGGATGGGATTGGACAGGTCGCATCTCAGACCGGACTTGCTATCGCTGAGGCCTTGAATTTACCGGAGCTGTTTAGCTCCATAGGCGGATGGCTGAGTAATTTTGCAGCCGTTTTACAAGAGAGCGGTATTAGAGCGGCTATCTTAAACTGCATACCACCGGAAGCACAAATAGCAATTGTGGCATTTGGCACGGCTTTGACAGGGGTCGCCATTCCGGCAATGTATGCGGCAGGAGCCACCGCACTTGCAATGGCAGCTCCTTTTGTGGCAGCCATAGGTGCGGCACTCACGACAGCAGCCCCCTTTATAGCGACTATTACCGCAATCGCTACAGCTCTTTATGTGTTGTGGGCAAAGGGTATAAGTGTTGCAGATGTATTTCAGACGATGGGGGTTAAAACCGAGCTGTTATCAGAGGCAGGCAGTGCTTTACAGTCAGCTTTTGCAGCGGTGGGCAGTTTATTAAGCACTGTTCTTACCGGTTTAAAACCTGTTTTTGTAGCTTTTGGTGCTGTGGCAGCGGTTGTTATTTCCGCTGTTTTACAGTATTTTGGATTTTTAATTAATGGTGCCGCGCAGCTCCTTTCTGTGGTAGGAGCGGTAATAGAAGGAATTTGCGGTGCCTTCGAATGGATGGCAAATGCCATTGGTTCAGCTTTAGAGGCGGTAGCCTCAGCCTTGGGCGGCATGGCAGACAGCATTCTGCCTGCTTGGGCATCGAGCGGACTAGCTACCATTTCTAATTTTGTATCTAGTGCAGTTAGCTGGCTATCCGGTCTTATTGCAAAAATATTTGAAACGAACGAAGCTTTAAACGATGTGGGCGTAGATACGGCAGAAGGCAGTAACAGTACGACAGCCAGACCAAAAAAAGAATGGAAAATGCCCGATTTTAGTAATTTTAAAGGTTCTGGCGGCGAGAGTGTTCCCTCAGGGGTTTCCGGTGGTGGAGTCAAAAGCTCGTCTGCGGATAATACCGCCTCTAAAGCTGCCAGCACTTCCAAATCCATTGAGGATGAATGGGTGCGTACCTTTAATACAAAGTCGGAGCTTGTAGACCGTTGGTATAAGGAAGAAACGGCGGAACTGGAAAAGTCAAAAGCTGCCAATGAAGACTATGAGCGTGATAAGCAGCGCTTAACAGAGCTGTATGCGCAGAAAAGACTTACTGCACTTCAGGAAGAAGCTAAGAAAACCCAAGATATAAGGAACAGCATTAGAGATGCTGTCTTTGCTTCTGAAGAAGCGGGAACGGTGTTAAATACGGATGCTGTAGCCGCAGAACTTGTAAAAATGGAATTGGAACATGAAAAAACGGTCAGCGGGATTGAAGAGCGATGGCAAAATCTCAATAACACTTTTATCGGTCTTACAAATTCTGAAAAAGAAGTGTTTATCCAAGCTTTAAAGGAACGCAGTATTGCTTTTGAGCAAAGTGAAACAGGTGAGCTTGATTTCCATAAACAGATGCTCAAGGATAAACTGGCAGAAGATAAAGCATACGAAGATACAAAAGCTGAATATCATGCTCAGTGCAAGGATATTCAGGCAAGTATTGATGAGGCTTACAGAACTAATGACCTTGCAAGACTGCAGGAAGTGCTGACGGAAGAAGCCGCCATTCGCCTTAATGATATGGAAGCACAAAAGGCCATGATGGATACCTACAAAGAGGCATTCCTAGCTGAACACATGACGATTTCGCAGCTTGTTGCTGGAATGTACAGTACAGCCTTAACGGGATTGGAAGATGCCTTTACAAGTATCCTTACCAATGCTAAAAGTGCAAAAGATGCTTTTGCGGATCTAGGCAAGAGTATGCTAAAAGTGATTGCTCAGTATTTTGCCAAACAGGCAGCAGGAATAATTATGTCCCACGTTATGGGGCAGAACATTCAGAAAAAAGAAGCGGCAGCAAGCACTGCACAGTCAGCGGCGGAGCTTTCTGCATGGGCTCCTGTGGCAGTGGCTTATGAAACAGTTCACCCTGGTTCTGCGGCCAGAGCCTTAGGCATGGTTACTACTTCTCTTGTTACGGCAGCCGCCTTAGGAACTTCGCTTTTAGCGGTATCTTCAGTGGGAGGAAGTGCCGGTAATTCAGCGGGGAGTATTGCTGTTGGAGAATATGCTAAGGGCGGGTACTTTACAGGACCCACCTTAGGTATCATTGGTGAGGGGGCAGACAACGAGGTAGCACTGCCTTTAAACCGTGCAGTGTTTAACAATATTGCTGAAGGGATTGCAGCAGCAGGAGCAAGTACGTCTGCCCAGGTAACGCAGAATATTTATGGTGATATAAATAATGCGGCAGAAGTAGAAGATTTGTTTGATGAATTAAACAGTATGGTGGCCGCCGGATTACGAGGTGTGTGACATGAATTTTCCTATAAGAGAAAGTACGGATTCAGCCTTAAGAATTATCAAAGACGGGCATGAATATGTTCTGCCATCGGAATGGTCGCTCTCAGATGCCGGAAGCTATGACTTTAATAATAAAATTGAGGACAGAGCATTTTCTCATGGAGGAGATGTTGTAGGTGACGGTATGGTTAAAGGGCATACCATCAAGGTAAAGTTCTCTATGTATGGAACAGACGAATTTACTCATGATGAAATGTTAAACAGAGCGTATAGGTGTTTTGCTCAGACGGATTATAAGCTGTACTGCGGTCGGTCTGACCGTTGTTTTAATGTGGCAGGCATAAGTAAGATTACCCATGATTATGTGAATGGCTTTAAACAAAGGTGGAGTAATATTACGGTAAGCCTTCTTTTAGCTGACCCGTTCCGGTATCAAGGGCAAGAAAGCCTTGTTGTATATGACTTTCCGGCAGAAGTCTATCAGGCAGAGATGGTGCTGCATAATTTAGGCAGCGTAGATACACCGATCAGATTTAAATTTACTCCTAAAAGCAAAATGGCAAGTATTATCGTATGGCATGAGGAAACTAAAAAGCAGTTTAAACTGGCAGATGCGCTTTTAATCGCACCTGCCTTTACTGTTATTAATGCCAAAGAAGGTACGGTGTGGCGCAATGATTTCAATAGTATAAATACTTTCAACGGGCAGTTTTTACAGGCTGTACCGGGGAAGAATACCTTGTATTACACGGGTGCCGCAGGAAAAATTGAAATTATTTACACCAACAGGTGGTTTATATGAATTTTAGTTTTGGAAGAAGCCTATTTGGAAGGTTTATATTCGCTGGAAAAACAGGCAACGATGCCAATGAACATCCAAAAGGGGAAACAAAAAAATATTATCCCGGCCAGTACACGGTTATTGCCTATGCGGAAGATGGAACAAGGACAGCTTTTTTCGGCAGCGGCAGTGAGAAGAATTCTTTAAGCAAGGTAACTTTTGAGATAAGTTCCACAGGCTGTGGCAGCTGCGAGTTAAGCTTTAAAGTATTACCCAAGAATAGCGAACTTAACTATATGCAGCGAGTGGATATTCACCTTTTCGGAGATGAGCAGCCGTGGTATTCCGGTTACATTATTACAAGACCCGTGGAAGGCTCAACGGAAACAGAATATAAATTTATAGTTCATGGTTATTACAACCGTCTGGAAAAACTGGTGCTTTTTGAAACCTATGAAAATATGGATCCTGGGGCAATTGTTCGGGATATTGCTATGAAGGCAGAAAGAACCCATGGCATTATTTATAATGCCAGTAAAATAAGCGATGCTGGATACATTATCACGAAGCTTGTCTTTGATGGGGTTACGGTAAAAGAGGCTTTGTCAACCTTAGCAGATTTTGCTGTGGACTATGTTTATGGTGTGGACGAATACAGAAACCTCTATTTTATGCCGAGGGAAACCGGTATTAATGAACAGGCAAGGCTTACGGTAGGCAAGCATATAAATAAATATATCCCATCTTGGAACGTAGAAAAGATTGTAAACTGGGCAAGGATTAAGGGCGGTAATATTGACGATGAAGGGGAACAGTGGCTGTGCGTAGTGAAAGATGATGTGAGTATTGTGAAATTCGGCAAACGAGATAAAGTGTGGACATTGCCTTCAGCCTATGAAGTATCTGATGCGGTTAGATGGGGAGAAAATCAGCTTGAACGCTATAAGAATCCCATCAAATCTGCAAAGATAAGCGGAGTGCGGCTTGAGTATCCGCTAGTTGATGGTACTTTTAACGTACGGCATATGACTACGACAGGACAGGCTCAAATAAGGACCCTGTCCGGGGATACCCATGATTATCCCATCACTAAAGTTAAATATACGATTTCAGCATCTGGGGGCATCGCTACAGATATGGAACTAGGAGAGCCAATCTTTTCACTGGAAAAATATCTCTCTGACATAGAAAGAAATGCCATGAATATAGAACAATCGCAGTCCTCTGCCATTAAGCAGCTGACGGCACTTTAAGGAGGTAGTAAGGTGGCGATTAAAGATTATAGACTAGACCCGTTTTTGAATGTTATCAACATAAAGAAAATATCCGGCGAATATCATCAAGTGCCAAATCAAAGTCCCTATACCGTAAGGCTTAATGAGGTACCGCAAAAAACAGACCCTAGCTCTCTGAATATAAAGTTTGCCAATGGTGCTGTACTTACAGAAGTGGCAGCGCAGCCTAGTCAAGGGCAGTATTGGCCGGATTATAATACGGCAGCTCATGGAGTGGCAGATTGGAATACCGGAACACTTCTGTTTAACGCAGCTGATGCCGGAAAAATCGTTTATGCCAGCTACAACGGTATAGGTACACTGGTGGATGACAGGGTGCAGGATATGCTGGAGCTTGCGGTGACTACCAGCACTCAGCCGGAAAGAGATGTAAGGCTTTCCGGAACTGCTGTTAGTTATGATTCTTCAGAAAGTTCCGGCGGTGGCAATCTTGCTTCCGGTTATGTAAGAGTGAAACAGCACCGGGGGCTTCCTGCCGGGACGTATACTTTAAGGGAAGTAATACAGCATTTAATCAATCGCAGTCAGACGTTGGAATTTGTAAAAGGTACAAATTATTATAACTGCGATTGTGACTGCGGTGATGATATGTAAAGGTGGCGAGCGCGTGATTTCTATTGATAATAATTTTAATATTGAGGCTTCGCAGTATGATACCTATACCATTCGGTTTAAATTTAAGGATTATGTACTGACGGGTGATGACAAATTCCGTTTTTCAATTAAAGCAACTTCTAATTCTACGGATGTGGTATTTTCTAAGGATGTGTACAACGCAGGGTTTAATTATGTGGATTTATCCATTGCACTTGGTGAATTGGACAATCTTGCGCCGGATACCTATGTGTATGATGTGGCCATAATCAACAAGAATACGAAAAAGATAACGACTTTAATTTGGTCAGCTTATTTCATGATTAAGGGGGTTGCCCATAATGTCGATTGATTTGGAAATAGAAGTAGATGCTCTGAATAACGCGGGCAGCAAAAGTCTTGAGGTCGGAGAATACGGAGCAGAAGTAGCCAAGGAATATGCGGATAAGGCATTTGAATATGCTGAAGATGCTAAAAACAGCAAAAACCTAGCCGAGGCTTGGGCGGAGAGTATTGATGCACCAACCGGCGAAGGGACAAGGTCGGCTAAAAGCTGGGCAGAGAATGCAAGGCAGTGGGCAGAAAGCGAAACAGAACCGGACGGGGTAAAAGGTGCAAAATCAGCAAAAACCTGGTCGGAACTTTCTAAAGACCATGCTAATGCTGCCGCTGCATCTGCTTTGACATCAAAAAACAGTGCTGATACGGCGGCTGTTTCGGCAAAGGCTGGCAGTGACAGTGCCAAAGCTGCTGCTCTATCTTCACAGAACGCGGCAAGCAGTGAAACAGTTGCTAAACAGAGTGCAGAACTTGCTGCCGCCAAGCTTGAGAAACTAGAAACAGTGGATTTGCCCCTAAAAGCAGATGTTGCATCTCCTGTTTTTACCGGGCAGCCCAAAGCACCAACAGCGGCAAATGGAAATAACTCACAGCTTATTGCTAACACGGCCTTTGTGCAGGGCGCTATAGCTGCTCTTGTGGCATCTGCTCCGGGGACATTAGATACGTTAAAAGAATTGGCCGCAGCCTTGGGCAATGATCCAAACTTTGCCACAACGGTTACGAATCTTATTGCGGCCAAGCTTGATAAAACGGCGAATGCTGTAAGTGCGACTAAAGCTGTGCAGGACGGCAATGGGAATAATATTGCAAGCACGTATGCTACCAAAACCGAGGTAACAGGCGGTATTACTAAACTTGCCACAGTTGCATCTACGGGTAGTTATAACGACCTTTTAAACAAACCGGTTATTCCAAGCAAAAACAGTCAGCTCACCAATGATAGTAACTATGTGGCTAAAGATGCCAGTGGCAATGTTACTATTACCGGAACGCTTACAGCCGCAAAGGTTGTAAATGCCTATTACAATGACTACGCTGAGTTTTTTCCCAGAGGTGAAGATACCGAGGCAGGGGATATTATTGCCTTGGCTGATGGCACTAAGGAAAAGTATGTCAAGGCAAGCGAGGACGCTGCATTGGTGGTCGGTGTTCACAGTGACGAATATGCGCAGGTAATTGGGGGAGAAACAGACGAAAACGGTAATGTAGATATGGATAAAGTCCTGCAGAATTATATTCCGGTAGCGTTAGCAGGGCGCGTACACGTTAAATTTTATGGAACGGCTAAGGCTGGCATGAAGGTTGTGCCATCCGAAATACTTGGAGTTGGGAGAGCTTTCACTGATGGTGACAGTGAGGAGAGCGTTGTAGGCAGAATCGTTCTTGGGGACAAGTTTCAAAATGTAAGACGGGTAAAGATTATGGTAAGGAGGCAGTGATGGGCAAATTTTTAAAACGCACGGTGCATACAGTCTTTTTGATGTTGGGTAATAGCTGCAATATGAATTGTCGATACTGTTTGCAGCATCCTTTGGTTACAGCGCAGCTGCCAAGTAAGATTAACCCTGAGATTTATGATTTTTTAAAAGATTGTGCAAAAGAACTGACGGAAGGGCAGAAGCTTCACATACAGTTTTATGGCGGCGAGCCGCTGCTGTATTTTGATGCTATAAGGGAAATAACAGAGCGGACTCACGCTTATTGCTGGCATTCCGTAATAACAAATGGTAAAGCGGTCACCAAAGAAATGGTGGCCTTTTTTAATGCTTATAAGATGCCTGTTACCATATCGTGGGACGGCAGAAATGTCATGGAAACTCGTGGTTATGATGTGTTTGCTGATAAGGAGAAAAGAAAGCTCCTGCTAGGAATAGAGAAGCTAGGCTTATCTGCGGTTTTAAGCAGTAAGGCATATCCGCTAGATGTTTTAGAAGATTTTCAAGCAATTTCAGATGATTATTACAAAATTCATGGCTACCAGGTAGGGATAAACATTGATGAGATTTTTAATACGGGAGATTTGCCGGAAGAACTTTTAGCAGTAGATTATCCTCGAGTAGAGAGCGAAATGCTTGGACTAGGAAAGTTTTATCTAGAGAAAAGATTAAATGGCAGCAGAACAGAGCTAAAAGACTATAACAAGCTCTCTTATGTGGACAGACTATTTGGAATGCTGAAGCGTTTTTATGCAGATGGTGACGGAAGGTTTCATAAACACTATTGTTCCTGTGGCAACGGGTATGACGTTTTGAATCTTGATTTAGAGGGGAATTTGTATCCTTGTCACAATACCAGCAGCAAGATTGGCACTATCACAGATGACTATTTTACTTATTTAAATAAGGTCCTATGTTCTGATAACACCAAGGTAAATATGAGTGTTTGCTCGGATTGTCCTGCAATTGCTTTTTGCAGAGGTGGCTGCAAGTTAGTTAATGCTGAGGCAAGAAGGGAAGGTTATTGCAGATTAAAACAAGCGGTCTTTTTGCCGGTGCTTTCTGTTTTTGAAGAGTACGGCAGACGGATGGCAGGTGATGTAAATGGCGGTTAACGGTTCTATAGCTAAGACAACTTTTACGGACAGCTCCGTTTCATCTAGTTTAAAAATACGTCCGGTTCATATTACGGAGCTAAGGACGGCGATAGACAGGCTGCAGGCTTATGCGGCCAATGTAGATAACTGCGGAAACTGTACGTATTGTCAGACTTGTCAAAGCGCTACCTGCCAAGATGTTACGTGTCAAAGCCAAAGCTGCCAAAGCTTGTCCTGCCAAAGCTGCCAAAGTTACAGCTGCCAGTCCATGGAATGCGATTGTGACTGCGGCGATGATACGTGAGGTGTTTAGATGGCTTATACAGATACAACCTTAAACAGCAATATTGTGGTAAAAAAATTGCATATATCAGAATTGGCAGCAGCCTTGACAGCGATGGCAGCTAATGCAAATAAACCATCTGCTATTGATTTAAGCGGCTTGACATATACCAAGGTGGTAAGTGCTAATATTATGTTTTTGAGGGCAGCGGTAAATAATCTTGAAACGAGTTTTTCCGGCAACTGCTGCCAGGCAAATTGCTGCCAGACTTGTCAGAGTACCTATTGCCAAAGCATCTACTGCCAAAGCTGCCAGGGATGCCAAACTTGCCAAGGGTGCCAGTCTGTGCGCTGCCAATATTGCCAGACCCAGTGTACAAACTGCAATTGTAACTGCAACTGCAGTAATTGTGACTGCGGAGATGATGGAGGATGATGAAAATGATTATACAAGGACAGGTTTTAACAGATAATGGTCCGGTGGATATTAAAAACTTAAAACCGGGAGATAAAGTACTGAACCAGCTGCATCGCGCTTTTGCAGTTACAGCAGTTCAGAAAAAAACGGTGAGCGTGGCATATACATTTGCTAAAAATCCTAATCTTATGGTGACGAAGGGAACCGTTATAAAAACAGTTTATGGAAGCAAAAAGGTTGAGAAACTAGAGAATGTGTTTTTTTACATGGCTCAGCCCAATGCACGTATGATTAAAGATAAAATTCAGAAAGCGCTGGGCGAATATACCGCCTATGATATTCAAGCAGATGGTTGCAACTCTATATTTGTATCGAATTACTGCTTAGAACTGGAGGATAAAAATGCTTAAGATATATTTCAACGAAAAGTCTGATTCGGAGCATAAACTAAAAATAATCATTAAGGATTTATGTGTTGCGGCAGAAGTAATTGCTAAGTATCCGGCAGGCTATGGGAAGGATGCCATTGAAACTCTGCGTCCTTATAATAGTTATACCCTGGTAAGCAGTTCGGGAAAAGTTAAAAATTATAGGAAGATGAGCAAGTCTGATTTTAAGTTCTTGGACCTTAACAGGTTAGGAGTCAGCGTAAAGCTCGATTTTGCCGAGCTTTTGCAGCTTTATGGGACGGCGGATATTTTGCAGCTAGATACCGGAATTATAGGCGGAACAGAAAGAGATATTATTATCCGTGTTTTTGAAGGCAAAAAAGAAAATACTGAAATTGTGGCAGATGAGAAGTATGAAATTTTAAGCTTTAATTCAGATGATTTGGTAACGGGTGATCATCCAAGAATGCATCTGTGGGACAGCTACGCTCTTAAAATAGGGGATAGGATTCTTATGGCTAATCGCAAAGGTATGTCTTTAGGCGGAGATTTCACGATACCTGTGACATTAGAACAAGGTAAGGACTACGCAGAATTTGAGATTCTAAAATATCCGGGAAGTTTTGAAGGCGAGCCTTTGACTCGCAATATTGATGATGATGATGTCACGGTAGAAAGTACTTGCGGCATTATTAATAACCGCAGGGTGCAGTTGGAAAACGGTAAGGGGAAGTTCAGACTCTATCCTATGGGTCATACCGGAATTTTCAAACTAAAGCTTGGCAGAAAATGGTATGAGGTTTGGAATGAATATAACCTTATCTTGGAGGACTAGAATGCAGGCAACTATTTATATGGGCAGTAAATGCAATTTAAACTGTGCGTACTGCCACAGAGAAGCGGATGAGTTTGAACCAAAAGTATCAGAGAAACTGATAGAAGAACTAAAAAAGCTAGATGATCCTACCATAAAATTTATGGGTGGTGAGCCGACCTTGTATATGGGGGAAATAAAGCGGATTGTAGCAGCTCTGCCAAGCGCAAAATTTGTCATTTGTACAAATGGGGTGAATTTGGAAAATTACTTACCGTTTTTTAGAGAACACGATTTTCTAGTATGCATCAGCTTTGACGGCGGTGCCAATGCGGAACGCGGCTTTGACCCGTTTACCAAGGCTATTGATTATCCCAAGCTTGCCGTTTCCACAACGCTTCATCATGGTCATATAGATTTAAAAGCGATTATAAAATCATTTGCCGAAAAGGAAAGAATAATCGTCAGGGCATTATCTTTTTTTCCTCATTTTGCTCATGCCACGAACACCGCTAATGATACATATGCACTAAGCCTTGGCGATGCCGAATACATACTAAGGCAATACAAAGAGATGGTTGGCAGTTATATGGAACAACGGTTTAAATACGGTGTTCGTAATTTTCGCTATGAGGGTATGTTTACCGGATTATTAAAACGCTATCAAGCAAATTTCAGTTATGGGGAAACCTACTGCGTTAATAAGAATTTGAAAAAATATAACACCAGTGGGGAAAGTTTTACCTGCCTTTATATAAGAGATGAAAAACTAAGTGATAACTGGCAGACCGAACAGCAAAGGCTTCTAGACGAGAAGTTTCCAGAATGCAGATGCTGTCCGGTTTATTTTATGTGCGGTGGCGGATGTATTAAAACCAAAAGCAGGGATATTGAGTGTTACATCAATAAAATGCTTTTTAGCTGGTTTAAGGCAGAATATGAAAAGTGGAAAGGAGCAGGCTATGCTGACTAAGAATTTATTTGTTTTTCCGAATACTGTTAATAGAAAAACAGCGGTAGAAACAATAGAGCTAAACATTGAAGATAAGGTTTTAAAATTCTATCACAATGGCAGGCCGTGTATTATCGATACCGAGGTTTTAAAAGATGGCAGTTCCACAGTTATTCTTAACAATGGCATTACAGATAACACTTATGTGCTGTATAACTTTAGGGAGATGCTGCAGGTGCTGGATATGCTGCCAAGTGAGTTTCTGACCAATCTTTCTCAGCGCTGTTTTATGCAGATAGATAAAAGTGGTGGGGAAGTTTTTATCAAGGTGTTTTTGCTGAAGGGTATGAATGAGCTGTCCAGCGATACCAACGATTTTAGCTGTTTTGCCCACTATACTTTAGATTACATACACGAGCTTGATTGGCGGTATAGCTGGACGGTAAAAGAAGTGAAAGCTGTTCTTAAGAACGGTTTTTTGACTGTACGTTTTAACACTACTATTTCCGACTTTTGGAAAACACAGGTATTTATAAGTCATGCCGGCCAGAGCCAGCTAGTTAAGAAAGGCTTTAATTCGGTGGTCTTTAAATACATACCGACAGAAAACATCTATTTTGGCGCAGAAAATTGCAGATATACAGGCAGGGCGATTGATGTAGTCAGGCTGATAAGGGGGTAATTAGATGGGAAAAGAAATATTGACCAGTATTTTAAGTGCTGGTCTAGGTATGCTTTTGACCTACATTTTTACGGAGCTTAGAACGAGAAAGAAACGGCAGAATGCTCTTCAGACCGGATTGCAGGCATTGCTTCGAGATAGAATTATTCAGTCTTATAACCATTACGTAACGGAGAAAAAATGGATTCCTATTTATGCTAAAGATAGTCTGGTTTCCTGCTATGAAAGTTATGAAAACCTTGGCGCTAATGGAGTAATAGATGATTTGATGGCTGAAATAAAGGCACTGCCTAACTACAAGGAGGCCTAGGGTGTTTGAAAATGTTAAGCTAATCTTCGGCAGAGCAGTGAGTACCATAAAGGGAAAAATCAACGTGATGAGTAAGCCGATAAAGTTTGTAATTACCGGTTATTTTATGTTGGTTGTACTTTTGGTATTGACTTACTATGCGGCATGGTTGTATCAAAGCTGCAACGGTCAGATTATAATGAGTGACCTGCTCGCGGTAATTAAAGAAATGATTGGACCTGCCATGATAGGTTTTATGACCTTCATAGCAGGCTGTTTTATTGACATGAATAATAACGGGATACCGGACAGATTTGAGGAGGAAAAAGTCGATGAGAAAAATCAACCTAGATGAGCTTAGGATTATGGCCGATGCAGCAAAAGACTGTATCGACAAGATTTATGTGCATTGGAGCGCAGGAAGGCACCATCAATTTTTTGATGATTACCATATTAACGTAGATGCCGATGGAAGCATTTATGTCAGTACGGAGGATTTGACAGAGCTTTTGGCTCATACTTGGCACAGAAACAGCAGAACCATTGGTATCTGCATGGCAGCCTGTTATGGAGCAGAAGCACATAGTGGTTATAATACAGACTTTGGCGATTATCCACCAACGCAAGACCAAATCGATGGAGTGGCAAAGGTTGTGGCGGTTTTATGTGAAGAACTGAATCTGCCTATTGATTATGCTCATGTTAAAACCCACTGTGAGGCCGCGGAAGAAGATGATTATGGTCCATCAACAACTTGTGAACGCTGGGATTTATGGTATTTACCGGATGCACCGGTTACAAGTGAGTTAAAACCGGGCGGAGAAGTAATTAGGGGGAAAGCTGCTTGGTGGCAGAAAAATAAATAAAAGTCTGAAGAAAACGACCCTCAGAAATACGTTTTAAGCCGTTTAAATTTGAGGGTGCGTATGATTTGACCTATGAAAAAACTCTATTTTTAGCGAGGTGGTGAAATGCTGCATGAAAACAAAAAATACATTATTGTTGGTTTTGGCCTTTGTGTTTTGCTTATGGCTGCCTGCTACTGGGTACACAGCGGAAAAGACGTATTGGATAACGGAGCAGGAGTTGAATCAGTTAGAGAGCAACTTGACTCAGCTGCAACAACTGAACGAGAAATCACAGAAGGAATTGAGTCTGCTGAAAACAGAACTCAAAATATCCAAGACGGAATTGAGCAAGGTGAAGCAGCAGTCTATAATGCTGCAGAGCGAGCTGACTGTATTGAAGAAAACCTCACAGATGCAGACGGACTTATTGCAGGGTGCCAACGCATCCTTGAAAATGTACGTAGAAGGGGAGAAGAAAAGACTGACGGCAATTAAGAAACAGCGAAATATAGCCTATGGAGTTGGATCGGTTTTACTATATGCTTTGGTGAGAAAATAGAATAGATGATTTGATGCCCGTCTTGGATGTATTCCTTGGCGGGCATTATTTTTTTTATTTATTTTTTAAAACCGTCAGATTCATTGCTCTCCCAAGGCTATTAGGTAGAGGGTCACATAAAGAACTCTCGGAAAGGAGGCAAGACGATGAAACAAAATTTGAAAATCAGTGTTTCAAAGGAGCCAAAAGCAGACGGTATTCTTTCCTGCCGCACAGTAAGTGTACGTGAACGTATTTTAAGATTTTTCCTCGGCGGAAAACAAAAAATCACGATTCTTGTACCCGGTGACAGCGTAGAGGAAGTTGCTATTTGCACAGCTAAGGAAGGAGGAATGGAATCATGAGTAAAGTAAGCGAGTTGTCCATGCTCGCCCTTGAACTCAAAAAGTGTGGCGAAGCCTTGATTGGCATTTCGGAGGGGCTGGCTGATATGTTTGGCGGTGCAGAGGAAGAAAAACAGCCTGCAAAGAAAGCGGCAGCGAAGAAAAAGGCAGCCGAAGAGTCTAAGCCTGAACCACAGCCGGAGAAAGAAAAGCCGCTGACTCTGGAAGATGTCAGAGCCGTGTGTGCGGATAAATCCCGCAAAGGCTATACGGCAGAAGTCAAAGCAATCCTTACAAAGCATGGTGCAGAAAAGCTGTCCGGGATAAATCCAGCAGAATATAAGGCACTGCTTGCTGAAGTGGAGGTACTTGGGAATGCCCAATAAACAGAAGGTGAATTGTACTGTAGGTGAAAGAGAGACCGGTCTGGACCACGCAGTCTTATCAGCATCCTCCAGTCACAGGTGGCTGGAGTGTCCGCCATCGGCATTGCAGTGTGCTAAGGTCGGTGACACCACAAGCGAGTTTGCAATGCAGGGCACCGATGCTCACAGTCTTTGCGAACACAAACTGAAAACAGCACTGGGGCAGAAATCGAAAGATCCAACAGAAAATCTTACTTTCTTCGATGAAGAAATGGCGGACTGCTCGGATATGTATGCCCAGTATGTGATGGAGCAGCTTGCTGTGGCAAAAGAAAAATGCAAAGACCCTATTGTTCTAATTGAACAGCATCTTGATTTTTCCAAATGGGTGCCGCAGGGCTTCGGCACTGGGGACTGCGTGATTGTTGCAGATGAAACGCTGACCGTCATTGATTTTAAGTATGGTGTCGGAATTTTGGTGGATGCAGAAAAGAATCCTCAGATGATGTGCTATGCACTGGGAGCCTTACAACTGTTTGACGGGATCTATGATATTGATTTGGTGACCATGACTATCTTCCAGCCAAGGCGGGATAGTGTCAGCACATACACCATTTCCAAAGAAGAACTTCTGAAATGGGCGGATGAAGTGCTGAGTCCAACAGCACAGCTGGCGGCAAATGGTGAGGGTGAATACAAAGCCGGAGACCACTGTCAGTTCTGTAAGGTAAAAGCCACCTGCCGCAAGAGAGCCGAATACAACCTTGAACTTGCGCGTTACGATTTTGAGATGCCTTCCACCCTTGAAGATGATGAGATAGAGGCCATTCTTTCAAAAGTTGATGCACTGGTATCTTGGGCAGGCGATATCAAAGAATACGCTCTGCAGCAGGCAGTCAGCGGCAAGGAGTGGAAGGACTGGAAGATTGTCGAAGGGCGCTCCAACAGGAAATATGTCAATGAAACCGCTGTGGCAGATACGGTTAAAGATGCCGGATATGACCCGTATGAACATAAGGTTCTGGGTGTTACGGCAATGACCAAACTGCTCGGCAAGACAAGATTTGAAGAACTGCTCGATCGGTTTATTGAAAAACCACAGGGCAAGCCAACATTAGTACCTATGTCGGACAAGCGTCCGGCAATGAATACAGCAGCAAACGATTTTAAGGAGGACAAATAATATGTCAAAGAATTATATCAACCCAACCAAAGTTATCACTGGAGTAAACACTCGCTGGTCTTACGCAAATGTATGGGAAGCAAAATCCATTAACGGCGGCAAACCGAAGTTCAGCGTGAGCCTTATCATTCCCAAGGATGATACAGCAACCGTCAATAAAATTAAAGCGGCTATTCAATCTGCTTATGAGGAGGGTCAATCTAAGCTTAAGGGCAATGGCAAGACCGTGCCGACACTTTCAATTATAAAGACACCGCTTCGTGACGGCGATCTTGAACGACCTGATGATGAAGCCTATGCAGGGTGCTACTTCATCAATGCCAACAGTGCATCTGCTCCGGGCATCGTAGATTCAGACCGTCAGCCTGTCATAGACCGCAGTGAGGTATACAGCGGCGTATATGGCCGTGCCAGCATCAACTTCTATGCCTTCAACTCCAACGGAAATAAGGGTATTGCCTGCGGTCTTAATAATCTCCAAAAGATTAAGGACGGAGAGCCGCTTGGCGGTAAGAGCCGTGCCGAGGATGATTTTGCAACCGATGCAGAGGACGATTTTCTTTCTTAAGCAGATACAGTGACAATCAATGCAGGCGATGGGAAACTGTCTCCTGCAGATATTATGAAAATGTGAGGTAAACAGATGGAATTATATGAATTTGCAAAGCAGTTTGATGTGATTGTGATTTTTGCGGTGCTGTACGGATTCGGTATCGGCAGTTTGGTGTACTGGGTCATGGAGTTTTTGCACTGGTGCTTTAAGAAGTGGAAGCAGCACAGGGAAAAGAAAAAGGCAGCAGTCAAAGAAGATACAGAGGAATAATCAGTAAACAGCGGGCGGCGGAGGTCGATTCTTCGCCGCCTTGCTTATCGTAAGGACGGTGACAATATGGGAAAAATACAAACGCTCTCGATTGATATTGAGAGTTACAGCGATGCGGATTTGCAGAAGTGCGGGGTCTATAAATATGCCCAGTCATCTAACTTTGAAATCCTGCTGTTTGGTGTATCTGTAAACGGCGGTGAGGTCATCGTTTATGATCTGGCACAGGGAGAAGAACTGCCGATGGACATTATTACGGCACTGGCAGATGATACCGTGACAAAATGGGCATTCAATGCGGCTTTCGAGAGGGTCTGTCTTTCGGTATGGCTGCAAAGAAACTATCCGCAGTGCTTTTGCAGTTACAGTATCAATGAGGATACCGTGGGAGATTATCTTGACCCGGCGGCATGGAAATGCTCTTGTGTTTGGTCGGCATATATGGGACTGCCGCTTTCCCTTGCCGGGACCGGCACAGTGCTTGGGCTGGAAGAACAGAAGCTGAAGGAAGGCAAAGACCTCATTCGCTACTTCTGTGTTCCCTGCAAGCCAACCAAGGTCAACGGCGGCAGGACACGCAATCTGCCGGAGCATGATATGGAAAAGTGGAATCTGTTCAAGTTCTATAACAAGCGGGATGTCGAGGTTGAGATGTCCATACAGGACAGGCTGAAAAAATATCCTGTGCCGGATTTTGTGTGGGAGGAATACCATCTCGACCAGGAAATCAATGACCGTGGCATTGCACTTGATATGGACGTGGTGGAGAACGCTATTGCTTTTGATGCAAAATCCAAAGCGGAGCTGGCAGAGAAAATGCAGGGACTGACCGACCTTGATAACCCCAACTCCGTGGTGCAGATGAAGCAGTGGCTTGCGGATAACGGTCTGGAGATGGACAGCCTTGGCAAAAAGGAAGTAGCACAGGCGGTCAAAACGGCACCCAAGGAACTGGCAGAGGTTCTGCTCCTGCGCCAGCAGTTAGCCAAGTCCTCTGTAAAGAAGTATCAGGCAATGCAGAATGCAGTCTGTGAGGACGGCAGGGCGAGAGGAATGTTTCAGTTTTACGGAGCCAACCGTTCCGGGCGATGGGCAGGCAGAATGATACAGCTTCAAAATCTGCCTCAGAACCATATGCCGGATTTAAAGCAGGCTCGTGGTCTTGTGGAATCTGGCAATTATGCTGCGATGGAGTTTTTATATGATGATATCCCGGATACTCTGTCGCAGCTCATCCGCACAGCCTTTGTGCCGAGGACCGGGATGAAATTTGTGGTGGCGGACTTCTCTGCCATTGAAGCAAGGGTGCTTTCGTACCTCGCCAAGGAAAGCTGGCGAAGCGAGGTCTTTCAGAATAACGGGGACATCTATTGTGCATCAGCATCTGCCATGTTCGGTGTACCTGTAGAAAAGCACGGCGAGAACGGGCATCTCCGCCAGAAGGGTAAAATCGCAGAATTGGCTCTCGGCTACGGCGGTTCGGTCGGTGCATTGAAAGCGATGGGTGCTTTGGATATGGGACTTGAGGAGGAAGAACTCCAGCCGCTTGTAGATTCGTGGAGAGCTGCCAATCCTAATATCGTGCGTTTCTGGTGGGATGTTGACCGCTGTGTAAAGGATACGGTCAAGAACAGAGTAACCACAGAAACACACGGCATCCGCTTTTTCTATCAGAGCGGTATGCTGTTCATTCAGCTGCCAAGCGGCAGACGGCTTTCCTATGTGAAACCGCGCATGGGAGAGAACCGTTTCGGCGGTGAGGCTGTGACCTATGAAGGTATGGGCGGCACAAAGAAATGGGAACGCATCGAAAGCTACGGTCCCAAGTTCGTGGAAAATATCGTGCAGGCAATCAGCAGGGATATTTTGGCTCATTCCATGCGAACGCTGTCGCACTTTTTTGTTTGCGGTCATGTTCATGATGAACTGATTATCGAGTGCAGCATGGGAGTTTCCCTTTATGCTGTGTGTGAACAGATGGGCAGGACTCCGCATTGGATTTCCGGGCTTCTTCTCCGTGCGGATGGATACGAATGCAGCTTCTATAAAAAAGATTAGGAAACCGTCAGATTGCACCTCCTGCCAAGGCTATAAGGTAGGAGGTGCTTTTCTAATGAATGATGAGAATAAAACAGTAACGAAAATTACAGAGCCGGACAGTTTACCTGTCCTTATGAAATCACGCATGACGGAGGAACAGCTGTGCGGTGATTATAAATATTGTATGGCACAGAAAATGACAAAAGCATTGCTTGATAAGGACCTGATTTCTGTGGATGAATTCAACAAAATCAGCGAAAGAAACCGCCAAGCTTTCTCTCCATATTTAGCTGAAATTATGCCATAAAAGACTTGATATATATCGATTAGTACGGGAATATGTCCATACCGAAAGCGAGGTGAGTTGATGAAAAGGATAACAAAAATTGAAGAAAATAATGCCTTATCGGTTAAGACGAAAACCCGTGTTGCTGCCTATTGCAGAGTGTCCACGGCAAGCGATGAACAGCTTATCAGCCTTGATACGCAGAAAGCACATTATGAGGATTATATCAAATCCAATAGCGAGTGGGAGTACGCAGGAGTATTTTTTGATGAAGGTATTACTGGCACCAAAAAGGAGTGTCGTGACGGTCTGAATTCCCTGATTGATTCCTGCGAAAAAGGTCTTGTGGACTTGGTCATTACAAAGTCCATCAGCCGATTCAGCAGAAATACAACAGACTGTTTGGAACTGGTAAGAAAGCTGATGGCGCTAAATGTGACCGTGATTTTCGAGAAAGAAAATATTAACACGGATACGATGGAAAGTGAATTGATGCTTTCCATATTAAGCAGTCTTGCGGAAAGCGAGTCGGTGTCCATTTCTGAAAACAATAAATGGTCAATACAAAAACGCTTTCAGAATGGCACCTACATTATTTCCTATCCGCCTTATGGTTATGAAAATGCCGGCGGAGAAATGATTGTTGTGCCGGAGCAGGCAGAGGTTGTCAAAAAGATATTTGAAGATACGCTTGCCGGGAAAAGTACCCATGCCGTTGCAAAGGAACTGAATGACAGCGGTGTGAGAAGCAAGAAAGGCGGAAAATGGACTCCCGGAGCAATCAATGCGATTATTCGCAATGAGAAGTTTACGGGAGATGTTATTTTTCAAAAGACCTACACCGACAGTCAGTTTAGCCGCCACACCAATGATGGCGAGTTAAATAAATATCTGTGTGAAAATCATCATGAGCCGATTGTAAGCCACGAAATTTTTGAAAAGGCAAATGAGGTCCTGAATCAGCGTGGCAAGGAAAAAGGCAATGGAGAGCGAACCGAACGCTATCAGAATCGTTATGGCTTCTCAGGCAGAATCAAGTGCGGAGAGTGCGGCGGAGTCTTTAAAAGAAGAATCCACTATAAGCCCAGCGGAAGTTACATTGCTTGGTGCTGCACCCATCATATCGAGGACAGGAACTCCTGTTCCATGAAGTACATTACGGATGATGGCATAAAGACGGCGTTCCTTACTATGATGAATAAACTGATATTTGCCCATCAGATGATATTAAAGCCACTGCTTCACAGCCTGCAGGGATTTGATGATAAGGATAGGCTTCTACAGATACAGGAATATGAAACTAAACTGGAAAAGAATATGGAGAAAAGGCAGGTGCTGACGAGCCTTATGGCAGGCGGACTATTAGAGCCAGCACTTTTTAGCAAGGAAAACAATGCTTTGATTTTGGAAGAAAAGCATTTGCAGGAAGAAAAGAAACAAATGATAAATTCCGTCAGCGGTGACAGGACAAAGATTGAAGCCTTGGAGACACTTATAAAATTTGCATCCGGCAGTGAGATGCTGACGGAATATTCGGATGAGATATTCCTTTCCTATGTAGAAGGGATTATCGTGCTTTCAAGAGAAAAAATCGTCTTTGAACTGAAGTGTGGACTGAAATTAAAGGAAAGGTTGGTGGGATAATGGCACATATACCCTACGGATACAAAATTGTGAATGGAAAAGCAGAAGTCGATGAAAAACAGGCGGAAGCAGTCAGAAAGCTGTTTGACGGCTACATTGCAGGACTTGGATTAAAGCCTGCGGCGGAGAATGCAGGCTTTGAGATTTATCATGGCAGTGCAGGCAGAATGCTGCGAAACACGCATTACCTTGGAGATGAATATTATCCTGCCGTCATCGACAGAGAGCGTTTTGACAAGGCAGAAGAAATTAGAATGTCGAGGGCATCCTCTTTGGGCAGGGTCAGAGAACTGCAGGATGCACCAAAACCAATGGCAGATACAATGTTTACCATGCCGTTTGTTGAGAGAAAATTTGCAGATCCATTTGAACAGGCAGAATATGCCTACAGCTTAATTGAAAGTGAGGTGGCGATAGTTGAATAAGAGTATCACAGTTATCCCGGCACGAAGACGTGTGGGAAACACAGTAAATAAAGAAGTAAAGCCGAAGCTCAGAGTCGCAGCGTACTGCCGTGTCAGTACCGACAGCGATGAGCAGGCTACCAGTTATGATACACAGGTGGAACATTACTCTAATTTTATACAGAAAAATGAGGAATGGGAATTTGCCGGAATATTCGCAGATGATGGTATCTCAGGCACCAATACCAAAAAGCGTGAGGAGTTTAACCGCATGATTTCCGAGTGTATGGAAGGCCATATTGATATGATTATTACCAAGTCCATCAGCCGATTTGCCCGTAATACCTTGGACTGCCTTCGCTACATAAGACAGCTGAAGGAAAAGAACATCCCCGTGTTTTTTGAAAAGGAAAACATCAATACAATGGATTCCAAGGGCGAGGTTCTGCTGACCATCATGGCCAGCCTTGCACAGCAGGAATCGGAATCCTTAAGCAAAAATGTAAAGATGGGGATGCAGTTTCGATTTCAGAAGGGAGAGGTGCAGGTCAACCATAATCGCTTTATGGGATATACAAAAGACGAAGATGGACACCTCATCATTGAGCCTGCCGAGGCAGAAATCGTCAAACGAATCTACCGAGAATACCTGCAGGGTGCAAGCCTAAAGCAAATCGGAGACGGCTTGATGGAGGATGGTATTTTAACGGGTGCCAGAAAACCAAAGTGGCGTCCTGAATCAGTGAAGAAAATACTTCGAAATGAAAAGTACATTGGTGATGCCCTTTTGCAAAAGACTTATACCGTGGATGTACTAACAAAAAAGCGAGTGAAAAATAACGGCATCGTTCCGCAGTATTATGTGGAAAACAACCATGAGCCTATCATTCCCCGTGATCTTTATATGCAGGTTCAAGAAGAAATGGCACGCAGGACAAACATCCGAAGTGGCAAAGGTGAAAAAAAGCGAGTTTACAGCAGCAAATATGCCTTGTCCAGTATCGTTTATTGCGGTGAGTGTGGTGACATTTACCGCAGGGTGCATTGGAATAACCGGGGTTACAAATCCATAGTCTGGCGATGTGTCAGCCGCCTTGAGGAGAAAGGCTCGGATTGCTGTTCACCAACGGTAAATGAAGAAACTCTCCAAAATGCAGTTGTCAAAGCAATTAACGAGGCGCTTGGCAGTAAGAATACCTTCCTTGAAACTTTGCAAGTGAACATTGCTACCGTACTTAATGAGGAGGACGACAAAGCCACCGATGATTTTGATGAGAAGCTGGAAGAGTTACAAAAAGAACTTTTAAATCTAGCAAATTCCAAGGCTGACTATAACAACGTAGCTGATGAGATTCACCGATTGCGGGATTTAAAGCAAAATACCCAAGTGCAAAATGCTGAGCGCCAAGGCAAGAGACAGCGTATTGAAGAAATGACAGAGTTCCTTAAAGAACAGACTGGTGAGCTGATTGAATACGATGAGCAGCTGGTGAGAAGGCTTATAGAGAAGATAACAATCTTGGATAACAAGGTGACCGTTGAATTCAAGTCCGGTGTTGAAATAGATATATAAATTTGAAAGGAACTTGATCGCCGATTGTGGAGAAGATGTTACCAATCGGCGGCTTTCTCTTTATACAAATGTATGGCGTAAGGCTCAATATAGTCAAATTCGTGCAAGATGCGGCCATTATCCGGATTTATTTGAGGGATTTCCCGGCAACTATATTAAATTGAAAGGATGAGTGAAAATGTCTGCATTTAAAGAGATAAAGTAATACCTTGGTTTTATCTCTTATAGATATCGCAATAAAGTTGGATCTTTTTCAACTGGTTGCAAATTTTGCACTAGATGTAATAAAAGTCTGAAATAAAGAACTTTTTAGAAGCTTTTACTGATAGATTTAGGATTAAACCTAATTAATCTGTACCCTATAATATAATATCATGATCAATAGCATACTTATTACCCCATTTGCACATTTCCTCAAGCGTAGCTTGTAAACTCTTTCCATATTCCGTTATAGAATATTCAACTTTTGGCGGTACTACTGGATATACTTTCCTTGTTATCAAATTATTACTTTCCATCTCTCGAAGTTGAGTTGTAAGCATTTTAGGGGTAATGTCAGGAATTAATTTTTTGAGTTCAGAAAATCTTTTTGTACCCATATTAAGATACCAGAGAATTCTAATTTTCCATTTACCACCAATTAAATCCATAGTTAATTCCATTGAGCAACTGTATTTATTCTTCAAACTCGACATTTTGTAACCTCCATATTTTCAAAATCACATGGTATCCTTTTGTATATTATATGATAAAAAAGTGCGTACTTGTGATTTGAGATTGTTGTAGTATAATCATAGCATACAGTATATAAAAAATCAATATTACTTATTGGGTGATAAAAATGTTTCAAAAAACAAGCAGAAAATTTAAAGTTTTTTATAAGGAGGTCATATAAATGGAAGTGATTTTTAACAGAAGAAGCATAAGAAAATATGAGGATAAACCAGTTGAAAGGGAAAAAATAGAAAAACTTTTAAGAGCGGCAATGCAGGCACCATCAGCAGGAAACCAACAGCCTTGGGAGTTTATAATCGTTGAAGATAAGGAGAGGTTAAAAAAGTTATCTGAGGCAAGTCCATATTCAAAAATGGTTGCAAATTCACCAGTTACAGTTGTTCTTTTATCAAGAGAAGAGGGAGTGAAATTCCCCCCTTGTATACCACAGGATATGGGAGCTGCTGCAGAAAATCTTCTTTTAGAAGCTGTAGAGTTAGGACTAGGAGCAGTTTGGCTTGGAATTGCACCTGTCCAAGAAAGAATGAATTATATAAAGGACATGTTTGGTTTGCCCGAAGGCATTGAACCTTTTGCATTAATCCCAGTAGGATATCCGGATGGTCAGAAAAATGAATTTATAGATAGATTTGATGCAACAAGAGTTCATTATGAAAATTGGAAATAAATGATTAATCATAGGAGGTTTACAAATGGAAGATATGATATTAAAAGCATTGGAAAAGATTCGCCCTGCATTACAAAGAGACGGTGGAGATGTAAAATTTGTTGATGTTAACAATGAAGGAGTTGTTAAGGTTCAGCTTCAGGGAGCGTGCGGCAATTGTCCGGGCGCATTAATGACCATTAAAATGTTTATTGAACAAGTTTTAAAGGAAGAAGTACCTGGAGTTAAAGAAGTTATAGGAGTTTAGCACAAAAATATAAACTATAAAAAGGAGTGGAATTGTATGATAAAGGTTATAGCAAAAAATTTTGCTAAAGAAGCTAAAATTGAGAATGTTTTAGAGTTAGCAAAGGAATTAATAGAAACAACAGTAAAAGAAGATGGATGTATAAAGTATGAAATGTATCAGGATGAGAAGAATCCAAGTGTCTTAATCATGATAGAAGAGTGGAAAACAATGGAAGACTTAAACAATCATATGTCTTCAGAGCATTTTAAAAAAATTGTTCCGAAAATGAATGAATATATGGATCAAAAGCCTGAACTGAATATTTGCAAAAAAGTACTTTAAGAATTTATGAAGCTTTGATGTAAAATAAGATATTTGATATAATTTAATTATTAATGAGGGAGTTGACAGAGATGGAAAATGAGGTAATTAAAGCAATAAGAAATAGAAGAAGCACAAGAAAGTATAAAGATAAACAAATCGGTGAAGAAGAATTGCAAACATTATTAGATGCTGGGATACAAGCTCCTAGTGCAAACAACTCACAATCGTGGCATTTTACAGTAATACAAGATAGAGATATGATTAACATTATTAGTGATAAGTCAAAAGAAGTGATGCTCAAAAGTGATAATGAAAACATAGTAAATATTGGGAAAAACGCTGTAAATATATTTTATGGTGCACCTACTTTAATAGTTGTATCAGGCAAAAAAGAGGTTAGTTCATACTCGGTTGATTGTTCAGCAGCAATTGAAAATATGCTGATAGCCGCCGAAAGTATAGGTTTAGGAACTGTATGGGTAGGACTCAGTAGGTTCTTCTTTACACTTAGTGATGAGGTTAAAAAATTAAAATTACCTGATGGATATGAACCGTTTTATGCTGTAGCAGTCGGTTATAAAGAAAATGATAGTGTTTTAGGATCATCAAAAAGAAATAGGGAAGTTATCAATTATATAAGATAATATATAATTTTGAATCGAAGGAGAAATTATGCTAAATTTTAATTATTCAATACCAACAAAAATATTTTTTGGAAGAAATAAAATAGAAGTACTTGCTGAACAGGTCAAGAATTACGGGTCTAATGTATTGCTTGTATATGGTGGAGGAAGTATAAAAAGAAATGGAATATACGAGAAAATCACAGATATTTTTAATAAAAACAATATAAGTTTTTGGGAGTTGTCGGGAGTAGAACCTAACCCAAGAATATCAAGCGTAAGAAAAGGAATTGAAATATGCAGAGAAAATAAAATAGATATTATACTTGCTGTAGGCGGTGGAAGCACAATTGATTGTTCAAAGGTTATAGCAGCAGGTTATTACTATGATGGAGATGCATGGGATATTGTTGTTGATCCAAGGAAAATAGATAAAGTACTTCCAATTGCAAGCATACTGACATTAGCTGCAACAGGCTCTGAAATGGATGCTGGAGCAGTAATTACAAACCTTGAAACAAGTGAAAAGCTTGGTACAGGCCACAAAGATATGGCTCCAAAATTCTCAATATTAGACCCAACCTATACATTTTCAGTACCTAGAAACCAAACTGCGGCAGGTACAGCTGATATCATGAGCCATATTTTTGAAGTGTATTTTAGCAATACGAAAGAGGCCTTTTTACAAAGCCGAATGGCAGAAGCACTTCTTAAAACCTGCATAAATTATGGTAAAAAAGCTATTGACGAGCCTGAAAATTATGAAGCTAGGGCAAATTTAATGTGGGCTTCAAGCCTTGCAATAAATGGCCTATTAAGCTATGGCAAAGAAACAGAGTGGAGTGTTCATGCAATGGAGCATGAGTTAAGTGCATTCTACGATATTACTCATGGAGTTGGTCTTGCAATTTTAACACCACATTGGATGGAATACGCACTTAATAATACTACGGTAAACAATTTTGTTGAATATGGAATTAATGTTTGGGGACTTGATCCTAATGCTGAGAAATATGAAATTGCTCATAATGCTATCAAAAGGACAAAGGAATATTTTGTATCATTAGGAATACTTTCTTCATTAAAAGAGATTGGAATTGGAGAAGAAAAATTAGAAAAAATGGCAAAGCAAGCTACTGCACGTGGAAAACTTGGAAATTTCAAGCCTTTGGAGGCACAAGATGTGCTGAATATATATAGGGCTGCTTTATAATAAGGGGGGATTTAAATGAATATAGTTTCTTTTTTAGGAAGTCCAAGAAAGAATGGTAATACATCAGTACTTTTAAATAAAGTTTTAGATGGTATTTTAAGTAAAAATAATGCAAAAAGTGAGACTGTTTTTTTGCAGAATAAAAATATAAAGCCTTGTAAGGGATGTAATTCTTGCAAAAACAATGAAGATGGGGTATGTGTTATTGATGATGACATGAAGGATATAATGACTAAAATAAAAGAGTCGGAATTAATAATACTAGCTACACCTATCTATTGGTGGAGTGTAACCGCTCAAATGAAGCTCTTGATTGATAGATTATACGCATTGAATTTTACAGATAGCAGTTTTGATTTTCATAACAAAAAGGTTATGCTCCTTATGACTTATGAGGGAGAGCTTCCTAATTCTGGCCCTGAGACTGTAGAGAAACTTTTTAAAGAAGTATGTGAATATCTGAATGTAGGTGTGGCAGGAGTATTAGGTGTTTGCACTGGTAAGGTTGAAACTAGTAAAAACTCAGAGGCTTTAAAAAGGGCTTATGAGTTTGGAGAAAAACTTAAATTTTAGTAAAAGTATCAATTTATAAGATAACTAGATACTCTACATCGTTCAATTAGACGGATATAGAGTTTATCTGTTTTAATTACAAATTTTAAGGAGGTTACAAATGTCATATTTACTTAAACCTTTAGACAAGGGGAAGTTAATTTTAAACAATAGGTTGGTTATGCCTCCTATGGCCACTTCGAAATCCGGAAAAGATGGAAAAGTAAGCAAAGATATATTGAATTATTACGATGAGAAATCTTGTAGTGGTTATATCTCTTTATTGATAATAGAACATAGCTTTATCACACAACACGGAAAGGCAAGTGAAGGTCAGCTTTCTGTGGCGGATGACAGCCTTGTTGAAGGCTTGCAAGAATTATCAAATATTATTCATAGAAATGGCTCTAAAACAGTAATGCAAATTAATCATGCGGGAAGCGCAGCTAGTAAAGCTGTTACAGGATATGGGCCGGTTGGACCTTCTGCTATAGAAAATCCACGTATGGGTAATGTCCCAAAGGAACTTACTAAAAAAGAAATTAAAGATATAATTGAAGAATTCAAAAATGCTGCATTGCGTGTAAAAGAAGCTGGTTTTGATGGTGTTGAAATTCATTCTGCTCATGGATATCTTCTAAATCAATTTTTCTCTCCTCTTACGAACAAGAGAACTGATGAATATGGTGGAGATGTGCTAGGCAGAATTAAAATTCATTTAGAAGCAATTAAGGCCGTGCGTGACGCTGTGGGTGACAATTTCCCAATTCTCCTGCGCTTGGGCGCCTCTGACTATTCGGAGGGCGGAAGTACAATTGAAGACAGCAAGATTGCAGCATCGGAATTTGAAAAAGCAGGAGTGGATATTCTTGATATCTCAGGCGGCCTTTGCGGATTCATTGTTCCGGGGCTTACTGGTCAAGGGTATTTTTCGTCATTAACGGAAGCCATCAGGGAAGTTGTGTCTATTCCGGTTATCCTGACCGGTGGAATCACTGATGTAAACGCGGCTGAAAAACTTCTTTCCGAGGGGAAAGCCGATCTTATTGGCGTTGGCAGAGCGATATACAAAGATTCCAAGTGGGCGGAAAATGCGATTAAAAGTTTGAATTAATATTTTAAAGAAAATAATCAGAACTTAGAGTTTGAGACTTGAATCAAAAAAATTGAATGTTAGGGGCGTAATTATGGAATTAAATGAAGCGATTCAATCCAGAAGAAGTATAAGAAAATTTAAAACTGATCCTATTCCGGAAAATTATATCACTGAGCTTATTGAAGCAGGAAGGCTGGCGCCATCAGGCAGCAACTTGCAATCTACTCGTTACGTAATCATAAAGAGTGCAGAAGCGAGAGCTAAATTCGCTGAATGTACTCCATTACCTTTTGTAACACAAGCACCTTTGATTATCGCGTGCTGCATGGACAAAAAAGTTTTGGATACAGCTGAAAAACGGTCAAAGGAATTAATGCAATCAAATGCTTTCGCAGATACTCCACTTGCTAATATGAATAGAGATTCAGAGACTTATAGAAAAAGAAGAAGAGAGATGGACGAGGAAAGCTTAAAAGCATATTTAAGTTTAAATGCAGCAATCGCTTTGGAGAATATCGCATTAAGAGCAATTGATTTGGGCCTTGGCAGTTGCTGGGTAATGATGTTTGACCGTGAAAAGGCAAAAAAAATCCTTGAACTTGATGAGAGATATGATATAGTGGCATTATTGCCAATAGGATATCCTGATCAAAATCCTCCCCAAAGACCAAGACTGGAATTAAATGAATTGGTAATTCAAACAATCTAATTTATTTAGATATGAAGACCAAAAAATTTATAAGCATTAACAATTAAAAAATATGAATTTTTATGGAGGTACTATGAAAAGGTTATTTGATAATACAACTTTAAGTAATATGAATCTAAAAAATAGATTTTTTAGATCTGCTACATGGGAAGCCATGGCGGATAACAAAGGTCATATGACAGAAAAACTATATAATGTATATGAAAATCTTGCTAAAGGTGGGGTAGGTACAATAATAACAGGTTATGCTTTTGTTACAGAAGATGAACAGCCCAATCCTAGAATGATGGGGATTTATAATGATTCATTTATTGAAGAATACAAAGAGTTCACTGGTAGGATCCATAAATTTGATACAAACATAATATTGCAAATTGCATATGGTGGTTCTCAAACTAACTTTAATGTAGGTGAGAGAATCATATTAGGACCGTCAGCTGTAGCCCATAGTATATATGGTGTTACTCCTAAGGAAGCTACAAAGGAAGAGATAAAAGATCTTATTAAAAGTTTTGCAGATGCTTCTCTTAGAGCTAAGAAATCAGGATTTGATGGAGTACAATTTCATGCTGCCCATGGATATATTTACAGCCAGTTTCTAAACCCTCACTACAATAAAAGAACTGATGAGTATGGTGGAAATATTGAAAACAGAGCAAGAATTATCTTTGAAACCCTGATAGCTGTGAGAGAAAAAGTCGGAACAGATTTCCCTGTGTTAATTAAAATTAATTGCTCTGATTTTATAGAAGATGGTTTTTCTTTTGAAGACTGCAAATATGTATGCAAGAGATTAGAAGAGCTTGGCATTGATGCTATAGAAATCAGCGGGGTTGTAGGAGCTAAAACAGAAGATAGAACTGTAAGAGAAAAAGGACTTAAATATTTAGAAAATGAATCATATTTTAGAAGATATGCTGCAGAGATAGCAGAAGAAGTAAATGTGCCTGTCATTTTAGTTGGTGGTAATAGATCACTTAACTTAATGAATGATATACTGGATAATACTAAAATTCAATATTTCTCACTATCTAGACCATTTTTGCGCGAATCCGATTTAATAAATAGATGGGGTGGAGAAGATAATAGCAAGGCAAAGTGTATTTCTTGTGGTAAATGCATAGATATTCAGGGGAATTCATGTATATTTAACAGGAATAAATGAATGGATTAATATAGACACATATCATACTAAGCATTAAAGACTAAAGTGATAATGGTTATCCCTTGGTTGATTTGGGTAACAAATATTTTCAGAATAAAAATTACTTATACAATAGCGAAAATGTCGAATATTACTATATTGAAGTCAGTAATCATTATTCCTTAATTGATTTAGTAAGAAAATCTCCGATTCTATGTGCACTGCTTGGCGGGGGATACAAAGTCTGGATACGACACTTTGGAGTTTATAAACGAAAAGAGTGTTGTTTTCTTTGATAAATATTTAAGTGAATAACTACACAAAGAAAGAATTGGATGATGCCCTCCGTGCCTAGACTTCACTTATTAGTAAGTGCTATAAAAGGCATTGGAGGATCATAAAAAAATCCAACCCATGTATTTGATTATGTGCAACAAAAATCATTTATATAACAGAAAAATAAATAGGAATTTGTCCGATTGGCTAACAGTGCCTGAGTTAGTTAATGCACATTTTTATAAGTATACAAGATGAAGTGGATATGTTCTCCCGTACCTCGAAGGGAATAATGCCGTGGATATGTTTCCACAAACAGACGGCTCGTAAGACATCAATGCTGTCCTCTCGAGCCATGTTGAGGCGGTTACCCTGCTTATCAAGGCCTGAAAGGACGAGGAGAAGCAGAGGTAGCGCCCATGTCAAAACTTCCCAAGAGCTCGTCAGAAGAACGAGCGATTGGCAGAAGTTGACGGCGGAGAGTGTCGTCCTGTTGTCGCGAGTATAGCAGGAGCGAGAGCAGGCTAACGACACCTCTGTGATAGCTGTCCAAGAATGCGAAAATAAGAGAAGCATGATTGGAGACAGCGAACCACTAGGCGGTTGTCTAGCTAAGCGACGCAATAAGCTGCTGAAACTGACCATGTCAAAACTTCCCAAGAGCTCGTCGGAAAAGCGAGCGATTGGCAGAAGTTGACGGCGGAATGTGTAGTGCAGCTTATTAAGGGCTAGTACTGAAATAAAATCGTCGCTGTTCACTCATCTACTTTGTCAGACCTTGCGGTTTTGCAATAGGATGTACAGTTTGTACTATCCTATTACAAAATCCTCGGTCTTTCGCGTATCTGGGTAAATAGCGGCGATTTTTGTGTTGTTGGGAAAATAAAAATCATAAAAACAAAAGAGATAGTGCGACAAAAGGGACGGTTCTGTTTGTAGCATGGGAGTTAAAATATTGTGGTAAAGAAGTTATAGAAATTTGGTCACACTTATTAGTTTATGACAGCAGGGACAGACCCTGCTGTCATAAACTAAATTATAAAGGTATTTTACAGGATCTGGCGAATATATCCAGTACTTGTGTAGTCTGTCGATGCATCAGAAACAAATGGCGTGGCAGCTCCAAAAGAATGAAAAAAGTAATAGGAGGAACCCACAATGATTAAGAGCTTTTTTTCTCTGTTTCTGGTTTGTGCAATGCTTGTGGTCAGCAGTGCGGAGGCGTGCACTAGCATCCGCATAAAAACAACCGATGGTAATGTCTTCTATGCCCGAACAATGGAATACTCTCCTGGCGATCCGGAGCACCCGGATACGATTTCAATCGTTCCGTCTGGAACGAAGTATTTTGGCTTCTTGCCTGACGGCTCGCAAAAAGGCTTGGCCTGGACGGCAAAATACGGATTTGTAGGCGTGAACCATGCCTCGCTTCCGCTTCTATCAGATGGTATCAATGAAAGTGGCCTGGTTGTCGGAGAGTTTTTATTTCCTGGCTATGCCGGGTATCAGAAGTTTGAAAGTGAGCAAGCCGACAGGACGATTGCGCAGTATGAGGTAGTTACCTGGCTGCTGGGAAATTTCACGACCGTAGACGAGGTGAAGCGGGGTATCAGGAATATTCGAGTCTCCAAAGGGAGTAATATCAGATCGGGCAACATCGATGTGGTATTTCATTACGCTGTACATGACCGTGCTGGAAACAGTCTCGTGATCGAATATGTCGACGGCCAGCTAAAGCTGTATGATAATCCGCTTGGGGTTTTGACCAATGCACCAACATTCGACTGGATGCAGACCAACCTGAAAAATTATGTCAATATCAAGGCCTTCAACGCCCCGGGCGTTAAGCTTGCCGATATCGTTGAATCCGGCTTCGGACAGGGGACCGGCATGTTGGGACTGCCTGGCGATTATACTCCACCCAGCCGTTTTGTGCGGATGGTGGCGCTTACGCAATCTGCGTTGCCTGTGACAGGTAGCGCGGCCGGACTGAATCTGGCAATGACCATAATCAACAACGTGGATATTCCAATCGGCACCGTGCGTGATAACAGCTACGGGACAATGGTGTACGATAGAACACTGTGGACGGCGGTTGCCGATTTGCAGCAACTGCGGTATTATTTTCGCACATATAACAATACAAACTGGCAATATGTAGATGTGGCGCAGGCGCTGGCTGGTGCGAACCAGGTAATGACGATACAAATGGCTACGCCGCCGGAATATAAAAACATCACGGATACTCGTGTCAATTTCACCAATTATGCACCGGCAAGTTACTACAGGTATCAGGATAAGTGATATTACAGCGGAGAAGTGACTCGAGCTGTTACTTATTGTCATACAGTAGCTGCTGTTCATTATGGTAATTTGACAGATATTATTATAAAATAAAATCGCCGCTATTTACTCGGCTACATTGTCAGACCTCGTCTGTAAAATAAAATCGCCGCTATTCACTCATCTACTTTGTCAGACCTTGCGGTTTTGCAATAGTATGTACAGTTTGTACTATCCTATTACAAAATCCTCGGCCTTTCGCGTATCTGAGCAAATAGCGGCGATTTTTGAGTTGATGGGGAAATAAAAATCATAAAAACAAAAGAGATAGTGCGACAAAAGGGACGGTTCTGTTTGTCGCATGGGACTTTAAATATTGTGGTAAAGAAGTCATATAGATTGACAAAATACCAGACAAGTAATACAATGTATTACAAGAAAGGTGGCGAGAATATGACTATTTCTTTAAGACTTAATGATAATGAAACAGAATTGTTTAAAAAATTTGCTGCAATGAGGGGTATTACTGTATCTGAACTAATAAGGCAATCAGTTCTTGAACGTATAGAAGATGAATATGATCTAAAGGCATATAAAAAAGCACTTGCGGCATATAAGAAAAACCCTGTTTCCTATTCTCTTGATGATGTGGAGATAGAGCTGGGGCTGAAATGAAGTATCACGTAGAGCTTACCATTGAAGCAAAGAAAAAACTAAAAAAAATGGATAGGTACACGGCATCCTTTATCCTAGGATGGGTGAGAAAACACTTGGAGGGATGTTCCGATCCAAGACAGCATGGTAAAAGTCTTACGGCTAACCACCAAGGTGAATGGCGTTATAGAGTTGGTGATTACAGACTGTTGGCTGATATTCAGGATGATAAAATCTTGATTCTAATTTTGACAATCGGACACAGGCGTGATGTTTATAAGTAATCTTGCGCAACTTGTTAAGAATTTGTGAAGGTGATAAGAATGAATTTAGATAAAATCAGGATTAATGATATTCCTGCCATCATATGGGGCGAACCGAGCGATAAGATGATTATTGCGTCGCACGGAAGCCATTCTTCAAAAATTGACGACTGCATTTGGATACTTGCGGAAGAAGCGACAAAAAAGGGCTATCAGGTGCTCAGCTTTGATTTTCCTCGGCACGGAGAACGAGTATATTAAACAGAATTTATTATGCCAGACAAATGCGTCCGTGAACTCAATTTTATGTATTCCTATGCCATAAAACATGCAAAAAAGATTTCGATTTTCGGGTGCAGCATGGGCGCGTATTTTGATTTACTCACATTTGCCGATACCGATATTGATAGGGTGTGGTTTCTTTCGCCTGTCACGGATATGGAAAGAATTATTCACAACCTTATGAATTACTGCCATATTACAGAGGATACATTTAAGAAAAAAGTATTTATAGATAACAATATTGAACCCATCTATTTTCCGTATTATGTCTATGTAACGAACCATCCAATAAAAAAGTGGATGCACAAAACATTTATTCTTATAGGTGAAAATGATGCGATGTGCGAATACGATTATGTGAAAAAATTTGCGGATGAATTTGGCTGTGAGCTTACGGAACAAAAAGACGGAGAACATTGGTTCCATACGGATACTCAACTAAAATTTTTCAGGGAATGGATTGGAATAAGACTTTCATAAATTTTCATACTAACACCGGATTTGTATGACAGCAGGGACAGTACCTACTGTCATATTGCCCGCTCGTTTCACGTTGAAACGGTAGTATTGATGCCCCAAAAAAGAGCGACATTGAAACTTGCCTCCTAGTACGCTTATGGGATTTTGGCTAAAAATAAATTTTGCTAAAATTCACGAGCGAACGCTTCTGGGGAAACCTATCAATTGCCAAAATGTCGAATGGTAGAGTTGCTCGGATAGACAACAGCGTTTTGGAGTTGCCAGGACAGATGTTGGAGAAAAGGAGAAACATTATTATATGACTAGTATGAAAAGACTATATTCTGAACTTTTTGAAGCGTTTAAAGAAAAAGCATTTAGATGGAATAAAAAGCAATGTACTTGGAATGATTTTTGCCATTTTGTAGCAATGAAGGGTAGCCAATACGATACATCAAAACTAAAATTTATGGTGATTGGACGTGCGACTAATGGTTGGCATAAAATAACAGATGAAAGTAATATAGGGGAAGAGGCACAAAAGCAATTTAATTGTGCTGATGGCTTTGATTCATGGATAGTAGTAAATAAAGATGGTACTTTAAGAAATAACGAAAAGAATGAAAAAACTCAAAAATACTATTCTTTAAATCGTAGTTCTTTTTGGCGCACCACAAAGTGTGTATATATGGAATTAAGTAAAATAAAAGATGCTAATTGGGTACAGCATATAGCTTGGAGTAATTTGTATAAAATTGCTCCTAACGAAAGTGAAGATGTAGCAGCAGGTAACCCGAATATAAAAATGGTAAGAACTCAGATGGAAATTTGCAAAGAAATATTAGGAGAAGAAATAAAGGTGTATAGCCCTGACTATATATTGTTTGTTACAGGATGGGAATGGTGGTTTGCTGGAGATAAAAAAACACCGGGATTTGATAAAATATTATCTGGGGTAAAGCAGGAAAGTGGCAATGAATTTGTTGTAGGCAAGGGAATCTGTAAACTGAATGATAAAAACGTAAAAATTGTAGTTACTCATAGACCAGAAGGGAAAAAAGAGAATAACTACGTAAATGAAATACTTAAATGCTTTAATGAACTAGAAAAATCGTCTTACAATCAAAAAGATTAGCGGGTGACATATGTGAGAGAATACATAATACGTGAAGGGGTTAGCGACTCTTGTGAAAAGTAAGCTTAATTAAGAAATTTTGAATTGCAGACTAGCTAATAAACGTTTTGTTTGCAATAGTGAGTTGGAGAAAGCCTTTGTTGAATATCGTTTGAAAAATTTTTAGAACCGTCCAAAACCATTTAGGGATGGTGTCCGGTATTTTAACGCACTGCAAACCGTTACCTTTGCCTGTATAAGAAAGTATAATAAAATTAGCATCAGGTTGATATTATAAAGAAACACGAGTTGGAACCTATCAATTCGCATGTGAAGTTATGATAGCATTGGAGGGGATAGTATGAATGTTGGTTTAAGAGGTCTTAAGCAACGGGTGGGAATTTTTGGTATAACAGTTTTATTTTTGTTTTTTTGCACAGCAGCAGATGCTAAGGTTAAGTCAATAGATTATAGCAGGGGAGAAAATTGGGCTTATGAGGATATTGGTGCTAATAAGCCGGTGGATTTGTTTATTGTTGCACCAACAGTTGACTTTGGTACTAAGGAAAAACTAAACATGGATATGGCTGATACTAAAATGAAGGGCAATTTTTTGGGGGCTTTAAATATGGAGCGGGGGATATATGAGGATAATTGCCGTATGTATGCTCCATATTACCGTCAGGTAACCTTAAGCTATTACGAAATGGGTTTGGAGGGGAAAAAAGAAAAGGATAGAGCCAAGGCTTATCGACTTGCAAAAAATGATGTTGAGGCTGCCTTTGATTATTATTTAAAAAACTATAATCAAGGGCGCGGTATTGTATTAGCTGGTTTTTCGCAAGGATCGCAACTCGTTATTGAGCTAATGAAGGTTGTGGCAGCAGATAAGAACCTGCAAAAAAGAGTAGTGGCTGCTTATTGCCCTGGCTGGGCACTGACAAAGCACGATGTAGAAAGGTATAATTTAAAACCTGCGTTGGGTGCTAAAGATTTAGGCTGCATAGTTTCTTTTAATTCCGAGGCTGTTAATATAAAAGATTCTATGATGGTTCCTGCCGATAGCAAGGGTAAGATTTATGCTATAAATCCATTAAATTGGCGCACGGATAGCGTTCCGGCTTCGTCCCTTTTAAATAAGGGTGCCTGTTTTACTGACTATCAGGGTAATATAAAAAAAGAAATACCTTATTTAACAGGAGCCTATTTGGATAGAGAGCGCAAGACCCTTAAAGTTACTGGTGTAACTCCGAAGGAGTACCCGCCGGTGCTGCCTTTGTTTGGGCCTGGGGTATATCATCTTTATGATTACCAGTTCTTTTACCGTAATCTGCAGGCTAATGTTGCTGATAGGGTGTCCGCCTATTTCCAAGCGAATATTGCACCAACCCATGTTGTAAAATAAAATTGTCGCTATTCACTCGTCTACATTGTCAGACCATGTTATAAAATAAAATCGTCGCTATTCACTCATCTACATTGTCAGACCTTGCGGTTTTGCAATAGGATGTACCCGTGTGTACTATCCTATTACAAAAGCCTCGGTCTTTCGCGTATCTGAGCAAATAGCGGCGATTTTTGAGTTGAGAAGTGGGAATAAAAAAAATCATAAATATAAAATACGTATTTTGGATGAACTGGGTATGCTTAAATATGATAGAATAAAATTAAAATTTAGTGCAATTTTACAATATGGTTTAGGGGAGAAGAAAAGCAAGAGATTAATTACAAACTAAGAAAATAGACATATGTATACCAAAGGGTTTGTGATGAAAAGAACAGTCCCCTTTGTATGTGTACGGGTAGGCAGTAGTAAAATATCGCAGCTCAGAAGTGATGTAGCGGAGCTATATTGAATCTGCTGATGGTGTAGTGAAACACAAGAAAACCAAGTGCAGTTCGAAAAAGAATTAGCCGATGGAGAGTGTTTTTCTAAAGTGGTGTATGGTTGAAGGATATTACTAAATCGGAATTTATGGAGGGCAAAGACAATGATAAAGGCAATGGATTATCGTAGTAAAGCAATCGAATGTGTTAAAAACACAGTACTGCCGATACAGCGGGCACAATTCGATGAATGTGGACATAGCTTGGATGAGCAATATAAGAAATACGGTAATACGGAATTCTTTTACGGAAAAGTTATTAAACCTGGCCATATTTACGAGGTTGGCTATTCAAAATGTGTTTGTGAGGAGATTTTATCTGGTAAAGTAACCAATGTATCTCATTGTGAGTGTTCACGAAATAGCATCCTGTATATTTTGCAGAATCTTCTGCCGAAAAATGACATACAAGTTGAAATCATCCATACCGTTTTGGGCGGAGCCGATAATTGCCGGTTCAAAGTGACGGTTCGCTAACTTCTGGCTTGTTGAGTAGGGTAATGTTGGCCTAAAATTTTATAAGAAATTATATTTGTCTACTCTCACTTAGCTAACGTGACCAAAAATGGAAGTTTAAATGAACATGATGAGTACAGGGTATGCATCCTATTTACCAAAGTGTGAAAATAGTTTAGGTATCACAGCTTGTAGATAAATCGCTAGTTTTGTTTAAACGTTAGTATCGAATAGATTCTTTTTAGTTGTTGTTAGTATTATTAGAATTATTGGGTATAATGAGGGATAACTAAACTAACTGTTGTGTTATTTTGTATCAACTGGTTTGCGACAAAAAGAACAGTTCCCTTTGTCTGCGAAATGAATTAAATTTGTATAGTTATTAGTAAATTACATAAATTTGAAATTAAAGTATAAGGAGAAGTTATATGAAGGTATTACTTTTTTGTGCTAGGGGATTTGAAACGATGGAATTTAGTGTGTTTATTGACGTTATGGGATGGGCGAGGAATGATTATGACTATAACATTGAAGTTGATACATGTGGTTTCAGCAAACAGGTGATCAGCACATTCAATGTTCCTATTATTGTTGATAAAATAATTGAAGAAATAGATACTGCTGAATATGATGCCCTTGCTATTCCTGGTGGTTTTGAAGAATATAATTTTTATGAAGAAGCTTTTGATGAAAGATTTTTAAAGTTGATTCGTGAATTTGACAACGCGAAGAAACCAATCGCTACTATTTGTGTTGCTGCTCTTGCTTTAGGAAAAAGCGGAATTCTTAAAGGCCGCAAAGCAACAACATATCATTTAAAAGAAGGTTATCGGCAAAAACAATTAGCAGAATTCGGTGTCGATGTTATTCCCAACCAGCCTATTGTTGTAGACGATAATGTTATTACTTCATATTGCCCAGAAACTGCCGCACATGTTGCTTTCACATTACTTGAAAAACTAACAGATTCAGATAGGATGAAAATAGTAAAACAAGCTATGGGGTACTGATAAAAATTTAACAAATATGTAAGAAGTGTGGTTAGTTTTATGACAGTAGGGACTGTCCCTACTGTCATAAAACTAACCACACGCAACTCAAAAAACAAGCATATCAGGAGGTTTATATGTCCAACTATTTTGATAGCAGAGATTTCGTGAAGTTGGCTGGTAATCAAGTTCAAAGTGGTAAAAAGATGCCGGGAGCCACTTTGCCGACTTTTCCGGAACAGTTCTTATGGGGTGTGGCCACAGCGGCCTACCAGATTGAGGGTTCTCCAGACGCGGATGGTAAGGGCAAGTCTATATGGGACACCTATGCGCACATACCGGGAAAGATGAAAAATGGGGATACTGGTGATGTAGCAATTGATCACTACCGTCGCTACAAGGAGGACGTGGCCATAATGAAAGAAATGGGGGTCAATGCCTATCGCTTTTCAATCTCCTGGTCGCGCATTTTCCCCAATGGGGTTGGTAAGCCCAACCAGAAGGGCTTAGACTTCTATAGTCGCTTGGTAGACGAACTCCTTAAAGCAGGAATTGAGCCTTTTGGCACCCTCTATCACTGGGACCTGCCGCAAGCTCTTCAGGATAAGGGTGGATGGCAATCCCGGGACACTGCCCAAGCTTTTGCAGACTATGCCAGCCTGATCGCCGAACAGCTAGGTGATCGGGTCAAGCATTTTTTCACACTAAACGAGCTTCAAAACTTCGTGGACATGGGTCACCGAGGAACAGAAATTAAAGTGCAGGGCAAGGACGTTAGGATTGAACTTGCGCCGGGCCTGCAATTATCCACTGCTCAGGTCAACCAAGTTCCCCACCATGCAGTGCTGGCACATGGCTTGGCTGTTTAGTCCATGCGCGCTATAAGGTTGGACCTGCTGTTAGGACCGGCGGACGTCCTGTTTACCGGAGTATGCCAGTAGGGACTGGCCATACTGGCATAAGAGAAAATAGACATATGTGTACCAAATGGTTTGCGACAAAAAAATAAAGAAAACGGAGGTGTCGTTATGGCAGAAAGAAAAATGTCGGGACATCAAAATGATATGTGTCGTGGTATAATTCATAGTGCTTCTGTTGCGGCAGGCGCTGCAGCGGCAGGACTTGCGCAAATACCCTTGTCAGATACTGCAGTAATCACTCCAATTCAAATTACAATGGTAATTAGCTTAAGTCAAGTATTTGATGTGAGATTAGGGGAGGGTGCGGCCAAAAGTCTTGTTACAGGCTTTTCTGCTTCTATATGTGGTCGTGCTATATCGCAGTTACTTCTTGGATGGATACCAGGTGTTGGTAATTTTCTTAATTCTGCGACTGCAGCAGCTTTGACAGAAACAATTGGTTGGGCAGCGGCAGAACATTTTTGTGGCATTTATTGTGAGGAATCAAATAAAAATGCTAATGTGTTTGATAAAGTTTCAGCGGCTTATAAAGATAAGATTGAAGATTTAGAGAAAAGGGCTCAGGATTTAGCTAATCAATTTGAAGAAATTGTAAAGAAAAAGGATTCTCAAATTGAGGAGGATAGTGAGTTAATAAATGAATTGAAAGAAAAGTGTAAAGAAGCCGCAATAATATGTGCTTTGTATGAAGAGCTAAGGCGAAATATAAATGATGCAAATGATTTAGCAAGATTGGAAGAGAATTGTGGAAAAGAAATAACAGTAATGAAAGATAATGCTTTAAAAATTGGGAAATATAGGAAAATGAAAAATGGATAATTACAAGAAAATCCTAGATAAGATAGAAAATAGGGATAAAAACATTAGTGCATTAGCAAGTGAAACTGAAAAACTAAAGGACAATATTAATAATCAAGTATCAGAAGCCCAAAGATTAAAAAATACAGCTAATAATTCACATAAAACTGTAATTGAGATAAATAGGGAGTTTGAGGAGCAAACAACACTTCATGGTGTAGATTATGCTTTTCTGTTTCTCGCCATAGCAGTACAGTGTCTAAGAATTTATGGCATTAATAAATTAACTACGTTGGAAGCCGCCGGCAAAGGAAAAATTGAGAAATATTTACATGAAATGCAAGAAAAGGAACTTGAAAATTTTACTGCAAATTATACAGAATCTTCATATGAATATCATGCTTGTTTAGCTCAGATTATATCGACACGCGGTGTTCCATATGATACAACTCGTTATGAAAATGAAAATATTGGGTTATTTAAGGGAGCAAATCATAGATTTTCAACTCTAGGGCATGATCCATTATTGGGATTGATTTTTGGTACTGCTAATATTCTAACTAACACAATTACTTGTTATGATGAAAATATAAAAATATTGGGATTTAAAGTTCCTATTACAAATCATGTAGTTTATGATACATTTTGGCAAAATCCCGTCGTGGGTGACTATGGGTCAACTACGAGTGCTCTTATGTCAGCAACGGAACGTGTTCATGATGATAAAAAATCTATTGTAGCAGCCGTGATTAAACAAGTTATTCATATAGGTACTGATATGTTTACCCCATGTGGAATTAATTTGCCATTTGTGGATTGTGTGCTGAGCAAACAGAAGGTTGAAGAAATTACTAAATATTTGAGTACGGGAGATATTATAAAGATTAGTTCGTCAGCCTTATTGGCAATGTTTTTCAACTTTATTATTGGATGTTTGCATGGTTTGCTTTATGACGGAAGTAAAGGAGTACAACGCAAAGTATATGCCGTTAAAACTCGTAAAATCATAATGCTTTCCAACGTAATTGCTACATCAAGTAATGTGTTGAAAAATTCGTTTGAAGTGTATAATGGTAATGTTAAAGCCCTTAAGGATGTTGATTGGGGTGGATTGGTTGTTACTTTAAATAGACTAATTAAAGATAGTCAATTTATCAATGATGTAAAATATGAATTTGTTGTTAATGAGTTTATTAAGAAAATATACGGCGATTAATAAAACTCTTTTCTAAGGCCGTTCTTAAAAGGACGTCCTTTTCTTATGCTCAAAATCAAGAGGTGGTCGAGATTCTTGAGCTAATCAGCAAAATATTCAAATCAAGGGATAAACCCAAGAATAGCTTAGGACAGTATTTTTTCTGGGGCAGGTCCTCCAACGGCAAGATAGTGACGGAGCGAAGTTACATGCAGATGACCACGGTGTATGCCTGCGTCAGAATATTGCCAGAGGCGTTTGCAGGACTTCTGCTTCATCTGCATAAGTACAACGGTAGTGGTGCAAAGAGAAAGCTTTCAGCCAGTTGCGAATGTGGGGCAATGCCTATACCAAGATTATCCGAAACGGCAAGGAAGAAATTATGGACCTATAACCAATAATGTCTCTACCGCATGACCGTGGATATGGACGAGCAGGCTGCTGCCAAAACTGACATGACATGGATGATGCTCATACCACAAAGAACAGTAAAGTAAATCTTAATCCGCAGCCATATTCCAGAAGGCGGCATCAGGGGGTGTTCTCTCATTCCTATGAGGACTACAGAGTCAAGTTCTAAGACAGTTTTTTCATGTTTTCACTTGTGTTTTTTGATTGAATGCTTAGTTGGCAATTATTAAAGCAAAATACTGTTTTAGTGGGTATAATTTTTAGCTTTGGTAAGAAATAAAAAATGCATGTAAGTGCACCTATTAATTAAGCATGGAAAAAATAGTTATAAAAAATCCTCTAATGTCATTTTTATTTGACAATTAGAGGATTTTTTCATTAGTATTTCTCGCTAAAAATACTAAACTGGTTCATCTAAAATATTTGTATCAGTAAGTATATCTTGATTATTGATTTCCAAGTTTGTTTTTGCCCAATTGTAATGAGCTTCTAATGCTGAATAAAATTGGAGTGAAAATTCATCATCATCACTTATAAATCCCATATCATATTTTATTTTTGTATCGTCTATACCAGTTGTATCGTCTTTACCTGGAAAATCTACAAATTTAAATTTATTTGTGTGTATGTAATTGACCCAGTCTGATGTACGCTTTTCTATATTTTCGTCACAAATACTTTTAAATGTTGTTAGTAATGTACTTTCTTGCTCACCAGTTAGCTCACTGCTGGAATTAGTTTCTGAGTATATTTTTGTAAGAAAACTATATATTTTACGGCTAGCATCAATAAATTCATCATAGTTATTTCGACCCTCAGGAAACTGGGGGGTACATTTCCAGTTAAGATAAGGTCTATCTGGGTAATGATATGCTTCCATATGCCCTAAAGGAATAGGATTAACGTTATCAGCACTCTTTTCAATCTGTTGTAGAGGAGGGAAAACATTATTAATATTATTGCAAGGAGATATGTTACCCGAAAACTCTTGCTGTGCCCATGTATCAGCATAAACGTGTAAAGCTATACCTAATCTAAACATCGATACGCTATCATTTACCTTGACCTCTGGGAGATCATCCATCATATTTTGCGCCAAATCACTATTCTTTTTACATATAAGTGGATTTGTGGTATCTAGTCCAGGAAGAAAATGAAAAGGAACCCAAATGTTATTGTTTTCTTTAGCGTGCGCCATATTTTCCCATAATTCGTGGCCAGAGGCACGTCTCCCCATACTAACATTATCTGTGTTATCATCTACAAATTGTGATGCTGATGCAATTACTAGAGAATTATAACTGTTAAAACCGGACCAACGAGATAAGACATAAATAGTGCCAAAATGAAAATCTTTGTCCATAAATTTTCCCCTCTTTAGATAATAATATTTTTACCAAATATTTGTTTTACACCTTTTTAGATTGTAAGTCAAATATAATTATAAAAAAGTTAAATAAAGTATAATAGCACTAAGTTTATTATAGGATATATCTTTTCTATTAATGCTAATACAGACAAAAATTTTGATTTTTATAGGATTTTTTTGCAGTTTCTATTTTTATGACAGTATGGACTGTCACTCTTGTCATAATAGAAAATAGACATATGTGTACCAAATGGTTTGCAACAAAAAGAACCATCTCCTTTAGCTGTGCTGTGAACTGAAAAGGAATCTTTAATGATATAATAAAATTAATATGATTAATAGGATGACTGTCTATATTTTGTTGTAGGTAAGATTATATAATGCTTAATAGTGTAGATAAATAAAGAAGGTGAGAATTGTGAAACTTTGTATTGTAGCAGCCGGAATAGTTGCAAAATAATATTATGAGTTTGCTTAAGGAGGATAACAATGACTATTCCGGAGAAAAACAATTTACCACGTAATGCAGGCATGCATGAAGTGGATTTAGACAAGTACTATCGTAAACATATTTATAAGCATTTTACTAAAGATGTAAAATGTTCCGTTTCTATGACCGCCAAAGTTGATGTGACTGACTTGGTTGAGTATTCCAAAGTTCATGGTACGAAATTCCATATTAATTTTATGTACTTATTGGCTAAGGTATTTAACAGTAGGGAAGATTATCGCTTGCAGTATCTGTGGCAGGAAGAAAAACTAATTGCCTATGATAAAATCAATCTTTCTCACTATGTTTTTCATGAGGACACGGAAACGTTCTCCATTGCCCATACTGAATACAATGACGCGTATAAGGCATTTTATGGTCAATGTGAAAAAGATATTGCCATGGCTAAAGAAACCAAAGACTATGGTTTGGATGAGGAGAATTATCCTAATTATTTTGATGCATCATATGTATCTTGGCTTAGTTACGATGCATTGAACATAGAATTACCAGACGGTTATTTATATTTTCTGCCCATCGTAAATTGGGGCAGATATGAAGAAGATTTTAGGGGCAGACTGCAATTACCACTAACGGTACGCTTAAATCATGCTACTGCTGATGGCTATTTGCTTGCTAATATTTATTTGCAGTTGGCAAAAGAAATTAAAAGGTTCGTGGAAGTATAAATGAATCAAGTCCGAAGAAATTAAGCATACAAAAGGGACGGTTCTCTTTATCGCAGATATTTACTAGTACCTCAGAGGTAAATGAGTAAATATCTGCGTTTTTCGTGTCTTTGAAAATAAATAAAAACATGTATTTTTGGTGAACTTGGTATGCTTAAATATGATAGAATAAAATTAAAATTTAGGGCAATTTTACAATATGGTTGAGGGGAGAAGAAAAGCAAGAGATTAATTACAAGTTTGTCGTTTGTTTAAATTCACCACACTCGACTCAAAAAACAAGCATATCAGGAGGTTTATATGTCCAACTATTTTGATAGCAGAGATTTCGTGAAGTTGGCTGGTAATCAAGTTCAAAGTGGTAAAAAGATGCCGGGAGCCACTTTGCCGACTTTTCCGGAACAGTTCTTATGGGGTGTGGCCACAGCGGCCTACCAGATTGAGGGTTCTCCAGACGCGGATGGTAAGGGCAAGTCTATATGGGACACCTATGCGCACATACCGGGAAAGATGAAAAATGGGGATACTGGTGATGTAGCAATTGATCACTACCGTCGCTACAAGGAGGACGTGGCCATAATGAAAGAAATGGGGGTCAATGCCTATCGCTTTTCAATCTCCTGGTCGCGCATTTTCCCCAATGGGGTTGGTAAGCCCAACCAGAAGGGCTTAGACTTCTATAGTCGCTTGGTAGACGAACTCCTTAAAGCAGGAATTGAGCCTTTTGGCACCCTCTATCACTGGGACCTGCCGCAAGCTCTTCAGGATAAGGGTGGATGGCAATCCCGGGACACTGCCCAAGCTTTTGCAGACTATGCCAGCCTGATCGCCGAACAGCTAGGTGATCGGGTCAAGCATTTTTTCACACTAAACGAGCTTCAAAACTTCGTGGACATGGGTCACCGAGGAACAGAAATTAAAGTGCAGGGTAAGGACGTTCGGATCGAACTTGCGCCGGGCCTGCAACTATCCACAGCGCAGGTCAACCAAGTGTCACACCATGCCGTACTGGCACATGGCCTAGCTGTTCAGTCCATGCGCGCTATCAGGCCTGACCTGCTGTTAGGGCCGGCGGATGTCTTGTTTACAGGAGTGCCAATAATTGACACACCAGCAAATGTGCGCGCTGCTGAAATTGCCACAAAGAAATACAACGAACGCTTTCTGGACGTGATGTTGACCGGAAAATACAGCGACTCTTATTTGCAGGCGGCTGGTCAGGACGCTCCTAAATTCACAGAAGCTGATCTTAAAGCAATCGGCAGTCCATTAGATTTCGTGGGTGTTAACATCTACATTCCCAAGAGCTACGTCGAAGCATCGGAGGACGCCAAGGGATTCCGCGAAGTGCCAACATCGCTGACTCATCCAAAAATGGGATCACCTTGGCACAGCTTCAGCCCTGAAGTGCTCTACTGGGGCCCTCGTTTGATGAATTCACTGTGGAAGCCCAAGGCAATCTACATTACCGAGAATGGCTGTGCAGCTGGTGATGTCTTAACCCCGGAGGGACGCATCCTCGACACCGACCGTGTTATGTATATGCGTGCAGTGATGTCTAACTTACACAGAGCAATCTCGGAAGGGGTACCTGTAAAGGGAAATTTCATATGGAGTGCCTTTGATAACTTGGAGTGGACTGGTGGTTTTGGTACCCGCTTCGGCCTTGTGCACGTTGATTTCAAGACTCAGAAACGCACGCCGAAGCTCAGTGCTGCCTGGTTCAAAGAGGCCGCGCATCGCAACGGGATTGTGTAGGATGTTTTTAGTACAAAAGGGACGGTACTGTTTGCCGCAGATATTTACTAATACCTCCTGAGGTAAATGAGTAAATATCTGCGTTTTTCGTGTCTTTAAAAATAAATAAAAAATATGTATTTTGGGTGAAAAAGCTATGCGTAAATATGGTAAAATAAAGTTAAAAATAGAATAGATTAAAAAATATCGTGGAGGGGAGAAAAAAAGCAAGAGATTAATAACTTATTAACGATAAGCTAAGAAAATAGAAGGTATATTTCTGTAAATAGCCTTGTCTATTTGTCAAAGGAATTGCAAAAAAACAGAATCATCCTCTAATATCTGTATGGCATTTTAAATGGATGTGTCAGGGGGCAGATAATTTTGACAACATATGGTAATCAGAGGACAATAACCTAAGTGAGCGAAAGGAATAAGTTATGAAAATTAAAGTATGTGTTGGATCAAATTGTACAATGATGGGGGCCGATGGTATTATAGACAGCCTGGAAAATATTAAAGAAACTATTCTCACGAAACCGGGAGTTAATCCTGAGTTCACTCTGGATATCGAGATGGTGAGGTGCATTGGTGAATGCAAGAAAATGAAAAATGTATCACCGGTGGTAGTAGTAGATGACGTTGTTTATCACAATGCGTCACGTGAGGAAATAATGTCGGTAGTATTGGATAAGGCTTTTGACCATGTTATGACCAAATAGGATGCGGGACTGTAACCTTAAAGGTTGCAAACGCAAGGAGACACAAACTGTGAAAGAATCTTATAATGACATTATTAATATACGAAGAATGGTCTTTGCCGACATTGCGAGAATTGCCTATGATGATGTGGATCTAAAAAAACTCGGAGATGATACATACCGTTTGATACCGGGTGAGAAGGCATATTACAGAGAAGACGTATTTCGAGAGAGAGCGGTTATTGCCGAAAGGCTTAGACTTGCTCTTGGTCTTGACGCGCGTACCGCCGCTGAATCCGGACCGATTTCTGAGGGCAGCGAGAATGTCGATGTTGATACGAGAGTTTATACGCCGCCTTTGGTTGCCGTAATCAAGATAGCATGTGAGGCTTGTCCGACTAAGACGGTATTTATTACCGACAACTGTCGGAAATGTCTAGCTCATCCATGTAAGAATGTTTGCCCTAAGAACGCCGTTACAATTGAAAAGCATGGGGCAGTAATCGATCAAGCAAAGTGCATAAAATGTGGCCGCTGTAAGAATGAATGCCCATATCATGCAATAGTTGAATATGACAGGCCCTGTGCTGCAAGCTGTGGAGTAGATGCAATTAAATCTGATTATCTTGGCCGTGCAGAAATCGATGCTGATAAGTGCGTGGCCTGCGGAAACTGTATTCAGGAATGTCCTTTCGGGGCTATATCAGACAAGTCAGAAATATACCAACTAATTAAAGCGATTAAGAGCGGCAATGAAGTCTATGCCATCATCGCTCCTTCTTTTGCCGGGCAGTTTGGAGCTTTGACGACTCCGGAACAGATTTTTGCCGGCATTCGTCAACTTGGCATCAAGGATGTGGTGGAGGTGGGGTTAGGCGCTGACTTGACTACTTTAAACGAGGCAAAGGAATTCATTGACGAAGTTCCAAAAAAGGAACCTTTTATGGGTACTAGCTGCTGCTATTCATGGAAATTGATGGTACAGAAGAAATATCCGGAGGTTAATGATTATATTTCAGAGTCAAGTACCCCAATGGTTTATACTTCTCACCATATAAAAAAGAACAACCCTGACAGTAAAGTTGTATTTATTGGGCCATGTGTTTCCAAAAAATTGGAAGCATTGCAGGAACATGTCAAAGAGTATGTTAATTTTGTTATTACCTTTGAAGAACTCATGGGAATGTTCGTTGCCAAAGGAATAGAACCATCTGAAATAGAAGTTGAAGACAAAATAATGGATGCATCTGTTACAGGAAGAGGTTATGCAGTAGGCGGAGGTGTTGCTCACGCTGTCGTGGCAAGAATCCATGAGATGAAACCTGACATGGGGGTTAAGACTGAATGCGCGGAGGGACTTGCCGAGTGCGTTAAAATGGTGAAACTTGCCAAGCTTGGTTTGAAAAATGGAATGCTTCTGGAGGGAATGGCTTGTGAATATGGTTGTATTGGTGGACCGGGAACAATAGTTACCTCCTCCCGTGCTAAAAAGAGCGTTGCTGACTTTGCTAAGGCGTCACCTTTTGCTTCACCGGCTGATAATGATAATATTGACCCGGAACAAAAACCGAAATAAAAAACATTTTATGAAACTAAAGGACTTTTCCGTGGTACCATAAAACCTGCAAGAATTTTATGCCGGAAAGAAAATCTTCATTGTTGATTGTTTGGAAGAAATAAAAGGAATTGCGGGGGTTGAAGAAAAATGAAATTCATTTGTTCATGTTGCGGCGCAGAGGCTAATGTAAATACAAGAGAAGAAAAATGCAAATGTGGTGGACTGTGGAAACTAGATTTTCAGCCTCCACGCTTTGCTCTTGAACTGATTGATAAGGATATCTGGAGCTTATTTCGCTATAGAAAGTTTATGGCACTTGCAGATGATTCATGGAAAGATATTACTTTAGGCGAAGGCATGACCCCCATTATAAAATTTGATGAAGATGTTTTGTTGAAAATGGATTATTATATGCCAACACTTTCGTTTAAAGATCGCGGAGCGGCCGTTCTTATAGCACATTGCAAGTCTATAGGTGTAGACTCGGTGGTACAGGATAGTAGCGGCAATGCAGGAAATAGCGTAGCAGCGTATTGTGCTAAGGCAGGTATTGCTTGCGAAATATTTGTTCCGGAAGGTACTTCAGATAAGAAAATAAATATGATCAAATCCCATAATGCTAAGGTAAACATTGTAGAGGGGAATCGTGACCATTGTGCAGATGTTTGCCGCGAGAAGGTAAAAAAAGAACGGGTGTATTATGCAAACCATGTTTATAACCCATTCTTTTATGAAGGAACGAAGACTTATATATATGAAACTTACGAACAATTGAAACGAATTCCTAAAAATATTTTTATCCCATTAGGCAATGGCACATTATTCATTGGTATTGTAAAAGCTTTGGAAGAACTCTTAGAGAGTGGCGCAATCGACGAAATGCCACAGCTGATTGCTGTACAGAGTGAAAAGTGCAATCCGTTTATTGTGGCCGTTGAAAACAATAAAAGGGAACCAGCAATTGTAAATGTTTTACCAACTATGGCGGAAGGAATTTCTATTGGAGTTCCGATGCGGGGCAAAGAGATATTGGAGTACATTTACAAATATAATATAAAGATGATTTCGGCGCCGGAAAATCGCATTTTAGAAGCTAGAAGGGTGCTTGCAGCCAAAGGAATTTACTGTGAACATACAACGGCGGCTATATTTGCAGCTTACTGGCATTATTGTGATCTCTTTGGGAAAACTTCCGATTGTTTGATTTCTATGTGCGGAGCAGGATTGAAGTCAGATCACTAAAACGTTTAAATTAACAATAAGGGGTTGTACCATATATTATATCTTCGAAGTAAATGGCATTGACCACAATTAACTAGACATATTTTATCGGGTTATGTAAAAATAATAGGGAAATAGATGATAGGTATCCTATTAATGGAGTTTTGTAAATAACAAAAAATATGAGAGATAGTTATTAATGAGCTGGGTCAATATTAACAAAGGTAAGGTGTAGATATAATGTTGAAAGTTGATACTAAAGTGGAGGGTAAAACAATAGAACAAAAAGAAATAGCATCGTCAAAATTATCTTGTCAGGAACAAGTTGTACTAGAGGAACATGAACGTTTATCGCCACATTTGTTATTTGAAATTATTAGGCGTGATGGTGATGAGGAATTATCAAGACCTGCTAGGGCGTTGCTTTTTTCCGGTTTTATAGCAGGAATTATAATATCATTTTCATTTTTATTTAAAGCGGTATTAACTATATATTTGCCGGATAAACCTTGGAGCAATCTTATTACCAGTATAGGTTATACAACTGGTTTTATTCTTGTTATTTTAGGCAGGATGCAGCTTTTCACAGAAAATACAATAACGACAATCATACCATTATTTAAAGAGTTTTCACGAGTTAAGTTTTTGAACATAATGCGGTTATGGTGCTTAGTGCTTTTGGCGAATCTAATAGGAACATTTTTGGCGGCGATATTTTTATCAATGCCAACCTTCGTAACACCGGAGCTCGCGGCGGCTCTACATGGTATTGCAAGTCATGCAGCAGCCATGACCCCTATGGAAAATATAGTAAAAGGAATCCCTGCTGGAATTCTTATAGCGGCTATTGTCTGGATGATGCCACTATCACGAAGTTTTAGTTTATTTTTGATTTTATTTTTTACTTATTTTATTTCTTTAGGCAGTTTTGCTCATGTGGTTGTTGGTTCAGGCGAGCTAGCTTATGAAGTAATCAACGGCGGAGCTGGTTTGTATGATTACTTTGTTCGTTTTCTTATTCCTACGGGTTTTGGCAATATTCTAGGTGGTACACTTGTATTTACATTACTTATTTATGCTCAGGTAAGCACAGAGTTGAGAGATGGCGTGGATGAGTCTTGCAGAATTAAATAATAAAATAAAATCGTCGATGTTTATTCATCTACATTGTCAGACCTTGTTGTAAAATAAAATCGTCGCTATTTACTCATCTACATTGTCAGACCTTGCGGTTTTGCAATAGGATGTACAGTTTGTACTATCCTATTACAAAATCCTCGGTCTTTCGCGTATCTGGGCAAATAGCGGCGATTTTGGAGTCTATGAAATAATAATAATATTAAATTCAAACTGCATAGCGCACAAAATAGATGATTCTGGTTGTCGCATTGGACTTTAAATATTGTGGTAAAAAAATAATAGTAAGTCGGTTACACTTATTGGTTTCAGAGGGAACAAATCGCAGTGATTTTAGTGTTGTTGAGAATAAAAACAGAAAAACAAATAAGTATTTAGAATGAGGTGCAAAATGGACGTAACGATAAAAGAGAGAGTACATGAATTATATTGGAAACAGGATATTAATTGTGCAAGAACAATGCTCATCTGCTTATGTGAATTGTTTGATATTGATATTGAAAAACAAACCTTAAACTCCGCAATAGGGTTGCATGGAGCGGGCGGATTTAGAGCACAATGTGGCTTAGTTGAAGGGGCTTTAATGTTTATTGGTATTTATTTTAGTGATAAGGGAAAAACAGAAGCTGATATTGCTTCAATTTGTTATCAATATGCGGATGAGTTCACTAAAAGATTTGGCTCATTAAAATGTTGTGACTTACGTCCGGATGGTTTCAGCGAAAACGATCCACCGCATGCATGCGAAGAAATAACAGGAGTAGCTATTGAATTTACCAAAGAGTTTATTAAAAAAGTATAATACTGTGTACTATACAAGTAAGAAATCCTCGGTCCTTCGCGTATATGGGTAAATTACGGTGATTTTAGTGTTGTGGTATAATAAAAAGCATGAATAAAGGGATGTTATAGTGTGTTTTAACGTACTGCAAACCGTACTGATTGTCTGTGTGCTGATGGAGGTTGTGGTTACATTGGTATTCCTTAGCGTAACTGAAAAAGTATCATTATTAAGCAGAGGGAGAGACACATATGAATTTCAAGTTATTACCTGTTAGTCAAGAAGATTTGATAGATTACAAAAAGGATATGCAAGAGGCTTTCCAAAAAGGAACAGCAGCGCAGTTTTCTGATTTGCATACAGAGATACTTCCGGAAAAGGACATTGACATTTCTTTATCAAAAACAGGGGCATTTGCTTACAAAGCACTTGCTGATGGTGAAATGGTCGGTGGTGCAATCGTTATAATTGACGAAGAAACACAACACAACCATCTTGATTTTCTCTATGTAAAATACGGAACGCAGAGCCGTGGTATAGGGCAGGCCATTTGGCAAGAAATTGAAAAGCTACACCCTGAAACACGGGTTTGGGAAACATTTACCCCATATTTTGAAAAACGCAATATCCATTTTTATGTGAATTGTTGTGGCTTTCATATAGTGGAATTCTTTAATCCCCAGCACAAAGAACCTCATACACCTGAAGATATGGTAGGCGGAGATTATTTCTTCCGTTTTGAAAAGAAAATGAAGTAATACAAAAGAGAGGGGGCTCTTTTGACGCAGATATTTACTCATATAAAAGAAAATCGTCGCTATTTGCTCATCTACTTTGTTGTAAAATAAAATCGTCGCTGTTCACTCATCTACTTTGTTGTAAAATAAAATCGTCGCTATTCACTCATCTACTTTGTCAGACCTTGCGGTTTCGTAATAGGATGTACCCGTGTGTACTATCCTATTATGAAATCCTCGGTCTTTCGCGTATCTGAGCAAATAGCGGCGATTTTTGGGTTGATAAGAGAAAAAAGCATGGATTCAAAAAGGACGGTGTTTTGTATTTTAACGCGCTACAAACTGTAACCAAATGTATAGCACCATGCCTATATTATGTTTATCTGGCTAGATCAGTTTATAGCATATTGGACGAAGTGCAAGCCAGCGTCATTAAGGTACTGGCAATAATGAGTTCTTATAGGGCTTATGCTTCCACTGGTTTTACAAGTGGAAGTAAATAGCTTGTTTTCGTTGAGGCATTATCAGTTTTTCTTATGATAACAATCTAAGTTCAATATTGTACAAGCGGAGCCGTTCGCGTTAAAGTTAAGTCGAAGAAGAAACCAGTAATTTTAGATGAAAGGAGTATCGGTAGTACAAGTAAAACACGAAAATTCGCAAAAGGAGATGAGATTAGTATGTTTAGTATGGTTGGAATTGGTATTTTTTCGTTGGTTCTGTATATTGCTATTATTTTAGTGCTGATGACCTGGCTTAAACGTCGTGCTTCCGAGTCTATGCTGTGGGCCTATCTTATTATCGTAGTGGTGGCTGGCGTATTTTCTAAGCACACTGTCGCTAATGTTTTTACCAAGAGCTTTAAGTTCGGTATTACATCGGAAGTTGTTTATGCAGCAATGGCCTTTGTGTTCATGTCCTACCTAATGGAAAAGACTGGTGTTATAGGACGATTGGTTAATATTTTGAATAGTTTGATTGGCCGGTTCCCTGGTGGTGCAGGCTACGTATCTACTATAGGTTCTGCCTTATTTGGCATGGTTTCCGGCTCTGGATCCGGGAATGCGGCAGCAATTGGTTCTATAACCGTTCCATGGATGATGCAGACGGGATGGTCTCGGGAAAGAGCTACGACTATATGTGCCGGTAATGCGGGGATGGGCATGATTTTTCCTCCCTCTACTTCCATGCTTTTGCTTTTAGGTATGGACAGCATTGCGTCGGAGTTGCCTTCGGGTACTTTGTATGTGGGATTGTTGGGTGCTGGTTGCATCATCTTGGCTTATAGGTTAGTCGTCATATATTATTTTGCCAAGAAGGATGGTTTGGCACCTGTACCTGTTGACCAGATTATGCCTTTTGGCGAAGCGCTAAGAAAAAATGGTTCTGCGTTATTGATTTTTCTAGGTGTCTTAGTTCCTCTTTTAGCTACTATGGGTCCAACCGGAGACTGGGTAAAAGCAACCATGAATGCAGACTTGAAAAATGCTTTTAAATCAATTTCTATTGTATTCTGGATTCCGATTACTATGACTTTGTTTACGATGCTTGAAGGTTGGAAATATTTACCTCATGATTTTTCCGGTTGGAAAGCAATGATTATGCAATCAATTGGAAAATATTCGGAAGTTGGTATGTTACTGTTTACGGCTTTTGCCGCTTCAGGAGTTCTCAATATGTTAGGTATGACTAATGAAGTTAAAGCGATTTTCACTCATTTAGGTTCTTATTCTCCAATGTTGGTTATTTTAGTTATTGCTGCCCTTATTACTATGATGGATGGGCCATTTTCCGGTACAGCTACAACCAGTGCTTTAGGCGCTGCTGTTTATGCGGCCCTGCGTTCCATTGACTTGCCGCCTGTAGTTTGCTGCGTAGCTTTTCTAAATTTAATTTCTAATGAAGGCGCAGTGCCTCCTAATGCAGCACCGATTTATATTGCTTCCGGTATTTCCGGTTTGAAGGATCCTTCGAATATTTTTAAACCAATTTTAAAATTCTTCGTCTTTCCGACGGTAGTTATTGCCATATTGATAATGATGCGGATTATTCCTATTATTGGAGGATGAGGTGAGAAAAATGGAAAAAACTTTAAAAGCAATCTGCCATATTTGTTTTGGTATTACCATGCCGGCTTTTATGATTTTAGGCACAATACTAGTGTTGGTTCAGTTAATGTGTTGTTTTACAGGCAATGGGCATTTAAGTGTGTATATCAGTAAGTTATTACGTCCCTGGGCCACAGGTGCCGCTGGTGTAGTAGTTTTTGCAGCTTTTTTTGACAGCTATTTGAAGCTGGAAAAATAAATCTGTATTATGTTTTGAAGGAAAAAGGAGTGAAGTTGTAATGAAGTTGGTTAAAGCAGCTATGGCAGGAACAATGGAACCAAGTGATGTCATGGTAACGGTTGAACCGGCTGATGACCTTACCATCGATTTAGAATCTAATGTGGCAAAGCAGTTTGGAGCCTCAATTAAAGCGACCGCTTTGGAAGTAGCGAAAAAGATGGCGATTACCGGCGCGGCAATTAAATTAGTTGATCATGGTGCGTTGGATTTTACCATACGTGCCAGGATGGAAACCGCCCTTAAACGTGCGTTAAAGGAGGGGGTACAATGAACTCTTTATACAGGACTATGCTATTTGTACCCGGTAATGCTCCGGCTAAATTGACTAAGGCAGAGATTTATGGTGCCGACTGTGTTATTTTTGACCTGGAAGATGCTGTTTCCGTGCAAGAAAAAGATGCTGCCAGGGATTTGGTGCGAACCTTTTTATCCTACTACCATATTGATTGTCGAGTTGGTATTAGGGTTAATGCTCAAGACACACCTTATTATGAAGAAGACGTTAAGGCGATGGTACCATTGAAACCGGACTTTCTGCGGTTGCCTAAATCCGAAACGGCAAAAAATATACAGGAGTTGGATATCTTTATGAGCCAATGTGAAAAAGAGGCAGGTATTCCCGAAGGCACAGTAAAGATTGTAGCTACAATTGAGACCGCTTTAGGTGTTCAGAATGCCTTTGAGATTGCTACTGCTTCTAAACGTATCCTTGGTATCGGTTTGGGCGCAGAGGATTTCCGTACTGACATGCGCATGACTAGAAGCGAAGACGGACAGGAAATTTTGTATGCTCGTAACCGCATTTCTTTGGCTGCTCATGCTGCCGGTGTAATGCCTCTGGACTATGTATATAGCAATTTCAATAACACAGAGGGTTTCACGGCTGACGTACGTTTTGGAAAAATGCTTGGCTTTACCTGTAAGTCGGTTATTCATCCCAGTCAGATTCCTCTGGTGCATGCTGTCTATGATCCTACGGAAAAAGAAATCGAACACGCCAAACAGGTTTTGGTTGTTTATGATCAAGCCATGGCTAAGGGTTCAGGGGTTATTGCCCTGAATGGCAAGATGATTGATATGCCAATGGTGACGAGAGCAAAAGCTGTTTTGGCTTATGCCAAGGCCTCCGGAAAGGAGATATAAGCATGTTTGATACGAAATTAATGGCAGAAATCAATAAAATACCTGGTTATGAACAGAAAAAGATTTTTGCTGGGGCTTTTGCGACTCAGCCCAGTGGAAGTATGGCTACTAGACCACTTAAATGTGTAAAGCCTGGGACAAAGAAAGTTTACGGATTAGAATACATTTTGGAGGCGGTAGGCCTAAAGGATGGTATGACAATTTCCTTCCACCACTGCCTGCGCAATGGTGATGCCGTCATGCAATATATTGTAGACGCTATTGCCAAGAAAGGTATTAAGGATTTGACTCTTTCCGCCAGTTCTTTAAGCAAGGTACAGGATTGTCTGCTGCCTTATTTTGAGAACGGCGTTATTACCAGAGTGGATACCAGTGGCGGCCGCAGCGAATTGGGACGCTATATTCAGGAAGGCAAGCTGGCTAAACCGGCTATTTTCAGAACTCATGGCGGTAGGGCCAGAGCTATTGAAACAGGTGAACTGCATATTGATGTTGCTTTTATTGCAGCGCCAAGCTGTGATAAATATGGTAATATTAATGGCGTACAGGGAAAATCTGCCTGCGGGTCTTTAGGCTATGCTATGCCAGACGCAGAGTATGCCGACAAAGTAGTGGCTGTTACTGATGGGTTCTCAGAGGTACCTCTTGACTATGTCAGTATTCCACAGACTCAGGTAGATTATATTACCGAAGTAGATTCTATCGGTGATCCTAGCGGTATAGCTACTGGTTCTATCAGGGTGAGCAAAAGGCCTGCAGAGCTGGTAATTTCCAAATATGCTGCTGATGTTATTGCGGCCACAGAATATTTCCACGACCAGATGATCTTTCAGTTTGGTACAGGTGGTATGGCCATTGCTACAGCAGGTTATATTAGAGAAAAAATGTTGGCTAAAAAATACGTAGCTTCAGCTGGCGTAGGTGGTGTATCCGGATTTCATGTGCAGATGCTGAACGAGGGACTGATAAAAACCTTTTATGATCCTCAGGATTTTGACATTACGGCTATCAGCTCTCTTGGGGCTAATCCTAAACATCACGAAATTTCTGCTGCGGCCTATGCCAGTCCCTTCAATGCTAATCCTTATGTTAATATGTTGGACTTTGCGGTTTTAAGTGCGACAGAGATTGACGTGGATTTTAACGTTAACGTGCTGACAGATTCCTATGGTAAGCTGCTAGGAGCACCGGGCGGACATCCGGATGCGGCAGCCGGTGCCAAAATGACCATGATTACTATGCCACTCTTACGTGGACGTTTGCCTATGCTGTTAGATCATGTTACTACTATTGTTACTCCCGGTGAGACCGTTGATGTACTGGTAACAGAGTACGGAATCGTTGTTAATCCCAGGCGCCCGGATATTGCTGAGAGCTTGAAGGGCAAGGGCCTGCCCGTGAAGTCTATGGAAGAATTGAAGGCGAAGGCAGACGCTTTGTCCGGTAAGAGTACGCCTTTACCTAAGAGTGATAAAATTTGCGGTTTGGTAGAATATAGAGACGGTACGATTATCGATGTGGTAAGAGGGCTTTGAGCCTAAAGCTGTTAAAGCCTGTCCCTTATAAAGGTGGCAGGCTTTAGTATTATGTGTAGATATGCTTAGATAAAGTTTGGGTAGGGTACTGATTTTATAAAAAAAGGAATTTATAGTATAATAAATCATATGTATGTTTAGGGAATAGGCGGTTTATTATGAATGAACGTGATTTGTTAATTCTGAAATATTTACATGAATTTAAAAATATTACCAAGACAGCTAATGCCTTGTTCATTTCCCAACCCGCGCTGACTGCTAGAATCAAACAACTGGAGAGGGAACTTAACACAACGCTTTTGCATAGCAGCAACAAGGGTATATTTTTGACCTCAACGGGCATGGAAGCTGCTGTATTTGCTGACGATGTGTTAAAACGGATGGCAGAATTCAAGGAGAGAATTCAGGCCATTGATGATGAAAATGCAGGCATGTTGAAATTAACTGCACCTATAATTATCTGTCAGTATTATCTGCCCCAACTGATTAAGGCTTTTAAAATGGAGCATCCTAAGGTGAAATTTTATGTATCACAGGCACCCAGCAGCAGAGTTGTTACCATGATGCATGCTAATGAATGTCATTTTGGCTTTTTGCGCAATGATTTCGGGTGGGAGGACGAGGGGACATACTTACTGGGTACAAACTCCATTGCCGCGGTTTCCAGACAGCCTTTTAAGCTAGCGGATTTAGCAACGATGAAACGTATTGCTTATACTACGGATACCTATTATCAGAAGATGTTGGAAATTTGGTGGAATAATAATTTCCCTACGCAGCCCAAGATAGATGTGATGGTAAACAGCTTGAACTTGTGCAAAGAAATGGTTTATAGCGGCTTGGGGTTTGGTCTTCTGCCTTCCGTATTTTTGCCGGAATGTCCTAAGGCACATAGTATTATTCTGGAGGATAAACACGGAAAGCCCATTGAGCGTAATACATACATCATTTACAAGAAAGAAAATATAAAGAATAAAATTGCTGCCCAGTTTTTAGAGTTTGTAAAAGAACATGAATTTGCGTCTTTTTTGCAATTGAATGAGCATAACTAAACTAACAGAAAGTTTTTAAAAATAATAAAAAAATCGCCGCTATTCACTCATCTACTTTGTCAGACCTTGCGGTTTTGCAATAGGATGTACAGTTTGTACTATCCTATTACAAAATCCTCGGTCTTTCGCGTATCTGAGCAAATAGCGGCGATTTTTGTGTTTGTAGAAATAATTTAAAAACATGAATTTTTAGTTAACTGGGTATGTTTAAATATGATAGAATAAAGTTAAAAATTCAGAATAATTGGGGAATGTCTTTGGAAGAAGAAAATATGAGGGATATAATCGATTAATGACAAGTTAAGCATATATCGGGAAAGATAGGCTTGTTAAGTTTATCAAACAGAGTGCGAAAAACGCTGGAAGCTTATAAGAGTTTTTATGCTGGTTAACTGTGTTATTGGTGGAGGTGAGACGGTGTTAAAAATATCAAAATCTGATGTGATAACTTTGGCTTGTGAAGCACTAAACAAAGGTCAGTTAGAAGAAAGCAAAGAAATTATTAAGGTAAGATATTCATTTGATATGGTTGAAACTAAAAAACGAAACTTTTCAAGAACTAAGTTATTACAGATATTTATTCGCGATGGTTTTATTGATCGGTATTCAGGAGAAAAACTGATTTTCCCTGGAGCTTTGCGCGTTTTATCAGAACTTATGCCAGAGGAATTCCCATACCAGGAACATTGGAAGATGAGCGAATGTCATATTGCATGGTGGCAGCTCTTTCCAACGATAGATCATAAAGTGCCGATTGCAAGGGGCGGCGACAACGATAATGAAAATCTAGTGTGCACATCGATGTTGCGCAACAGCGCGAAAGGGAATTTTCTTTTGGAAGAACTAAAGTGGGAATTGCTTCCATCTGGTAATTACAGCGAATGGGATGGACTGATGTATTGGTTTGTTCAATATGTAGATGCAAATAGAGATTTACTGGAATGTGGGTATATTAAAGATTGGTATAAGGTTGTAAAGAACTTAAAAATATAGTGGATTAGGAATCTAGTCCGGTATAATGAATTAGGACAAATAGGGACCGTCCTTTATTCTCACAAAACGCTAAGTAACAGGGCAAAGTTGAACTATGTTTCTAATCTATAAATAAAGTTAACTTTGAAAATATACAAAATCACTATACCTCTCGTCAGGATTTCAGAACTGATTGAGGGGTATTTTTATTTATGTTATACTTAAAAAGTAGACAAAAGGGACGGTTCTTTCCGTATCAATTATTTGAGAATTCCAGAAATCCTATCTTTATTTATACCAGTAATCATTTATAACTTTCTTATCGAAAAGCCTGTCATTTCAGGTAATTCTCTTAGCCTTTTCAATTTTGCTACCCCTCAAAACTCCTTTTTAGGCACAAAAACGCCCATCTAACCTCACTTGTGGTTACTATTTTTTGTGTTATTGTTTTCAAGTGTTTGATACAAAAAGAACCGTCACCTTCGTATGTGTTTAATAGTCTGCTTTGTCAGACCTTGCGGTTTCATAATAGGATGTACCCTTGTGTACTATCCTATTATGAAATCCTCGGTCTTTCGCGTATCTGAGCAAATAACGGCGATTTTCGAGTTGTTTGGGAAAAGAATAGTGTCCTGTATTTTAATGCACTACAAACTGTCTCTGTTATCACAAAAAGGCAATTGAATAAAAACTGCAGAGTCTGTTTTTTATGATATACTATAAAAGCAAAGTTCGACTTTCAAAAATGCGTATATGGAGGAATTTTATGGCTGTTCCTATCTTGAGTAGAGAAGATGTTGAATTGATAGTTCCTAACTGTAAAGTATTTAGTAGCTCACTTCATGGAGGACAAAAGCTAGTTTTTCCATGTCTAATAAGTGATGTGAAATGTGCCATAAAATTTATTTTAATTAATAATGAAGATAGCAATGGGGAAGAAGAGGAGTTTTCTAATAGTGAAGAAATAATAAATAGGGCTAAACGAGAACTGTCTATTATGAGAAGAGTATCTTCTCCAAATATTATTAAACTTGGCGATATTGATTTAACTCAAATAGACTACAAAGGACAAGCTCTAATATATTATTCTGAGGAATGGATAGATGGTAATGATGTTGGGAGTATTTTAAAGGAAAGCAGGGTTATGAGTATTATTGATACCCTTAAATTAGTTAGAGATATAACAAAAGCTATTGATTGCATATGGAATGAAGGAAATGTGCATAGAGATATAAAACCACAAAATATAATGAGAAAAACGATTGATAATACATATGTCTTATTAGATTTGGGTATTGCTTTCGATATAAAAGATGTATCCTTAACTAGTATTGGATGCATTGTTGGGACGAGAACATATGTGTCTCCCGAGCAACTAGATTTGAAAAATAAGCGTAGCATAGATTTTAGATCAGATTTGTTTAGTCTTGGGGTTGTAATGTACCAAGCTTTGACTGGCAAGCATCCCTTTTATGAAAAAGGAATGACGGAGCCAGAGATTTTTACCAAAATTTTAACTGAAACGCCAATGGCACCAATGGAACTGGACTCAAATATTCCTTCTGGTGTTAATGAAATTGTTATGAGATTACTAAATAAGAGACCTTATGCAAGATATAAAAAGTGTTCTATATTGATTGATGATATAGAAGCAATTATTCGAGCACTGGAGGTATAAATTATGAAGTTATATGCACAGCATGGTTACGGAAAGGGAAGCAAGATTGAAAAGGGAATTGCAGAAAAAATTATTTCAGGTATTATTTTGAGTCCTAAAGCAGAAAATCCAGATAAAATCAAGGAACTTATTGAACAAACCAAAACGCAAAATTGCTCTGTAGATATTTTGTTCGATCCACAATTCTACATATGCGCTTTTGCAGGAGAATTGAGTATTGGTAAATTAAGTAACTACCCATATTATGCCTCTGGGCTAACAAGAATACAACTTTCTGTTCCAAGTAATGTACATCGTTACGTTAAAGAGGTTATTGAGTTTCAACAGAATATTTTAGCTTTATCAAAAATCATCTCACCTACGATTCTTTTTGATACGTTTGATGGTACGCATAGCCAAATTTCTGTGTCATTAGCTTACGAGTCGATTTCCATGGTAGATGCAGATAAATTATTTATATCGTTATGTATAAACGAAAATGCCTTTAGAAACCTAAATGCGATGGATGAATTTTTAAATGTGTTAAGTTTGTTTGAAGTAAAAGGTTTTTATATTACAATTGAACGGTCAAATAACGACGCTAATCAGCTAGCATTTGATGGAGAAATACTTTCAAATATAATGTATTTTTGTTATGTATTGTCAACTATTAATGAATTTGAAGTTATTTTGGGGTATACTGATTTGCTTTTAATTCCATTAATTACTACTGGAATTTCAGCAAGTGCCTGCGGATGGCATAATGGGCAAAAAATATTTTCGGAAAGCAATTTTCAGTTAAAAACAGGTGGTAGGCATGCAATAAAGAAATATACTTCTAACAAGTTGTTAAATTCTATTACTATTATACCAGAAATGACCACAATTAAAGATTTGAATAAACTTGATATGATTATGTCTGCAACTAAATATGATTCTTTCTTACAACCAATGCCAGATCCTGCAAACTGGACTGATGAAATTAGTTGCCTCGAAAATTGGGAAGCTCTGAATTCACTAGTATGTGAAGTTAACTTATTGCCAACTATAAAGGAAAAGGTGAAGTATATAACTAGTAAAATTAAAAATGCAAATACATTATACGAACAGCTCGATAGTTTTCTATTTATGCAGAGCTCAAGACAGAAACATTTAGATAATTGGTTATCTGCAATAGAAATGTTTAGTGAAAAAATAGGGATTAGTAAAAAATAGGAGATAGTATATGTCTAGTGTTAGTGAAATCGAAATGTCTATCGCATTTGAAAAATTAGTTAAATCTGGTGAACACTTAAATGGTATGCCGGATCTTGATTTAATGTATAAAGAAGTGGCTTGTAAACAAGGAATAGCCGATTTTATAGGTGTTAATGCGAAGATTGATATGGGCTTTTTTTCATCGTTTAATTGTGGAATTACATTAGAAAGTGGAACATTGATATTTTCATTATTAAAACCTAAAGCACCTCGAAGTAAACGATTTTTACAGGAAAAAACAGGACTATCTGAGGCAACCGTAAATCGAGTAATTAAGGAACTTGTTTCGTATGATTTCATAAAAAATGTGGGTCATGAACTATATGTTTTATCACCAGTTTTTGTTAGACCTAGAGTAGATATTTGGGCATTCGAGTTAAAATTATCAAATTGGCGACGCGCGTTGTTTCAATGTTTACAATATAAAGCTTTTGCTAATTATTCTGTAGTTGTTTTCCCTATTGAAAAAGAACACGTTTTAAAAAAACAATTATCATTATTTAAAGAGTTAAACGTAGGAGTGTTGCTTTTTGACATAACAGAAAATAATTTGCGGTTTTTGTCACGCCCTAAAAAAGAAAAATCGTTATCGAAATGGCATACATTATTTGCAATAGGTAAAATAGCAAATCAATATAATTTTGATTGTGCTAATAATTATGCTGTTGTTAATAAGCAGAAATAAAGAATATAGAAAAATAGACAAAAGGGACGGTTCTTTCTGTATCAATTATTTGAGAATTCTAGAAATCCTGTCTTTATTTATACCAGTAACCATTTATAAATTTCTTATCGACAAGCCTGCCATTTCAGGCAATTCTCTTAGCCTTTTCAATTTCGCTACCACTCAAAGCTCCTTTTTAGGCACAAAAACGCCCATCTAACCTCACCTGTGGTTACTATTTTTTGTGTTATTGTTTTTAAGTGTTTGATACAAAAAGAACCGTCCCCTTCGTATATATAAGTGGGCTGAAATTAAAAAAACATATAGGAGGACAAATGAAAATTACTAGCGAACAACCAGAAAATTGGATTGAACTGCAAAATTTAGTAAGTAAATATTTGAATGATGCCGGATATTCAGCTGTATCACCTATGTTTTTTGCAATAGAAAAGTGTAACAAAATGCAATGCAAAAGTGTAACACCCTTCTTGGCTATTTAATTTCAGAATCTTTCATGAGCGAATGCTCAAACCTCCAGCTTTCTCGGTCAAATACAATTAGGTGGCTATGGTGTACTAAACGGTCAATTAAGGCTGCTGTAAGCTGGTCGTCGTAAAATATGCCATTCCACTTACTAAATTCAATATTTGTAGTAATAATCAGGCTGCGTTTTTCATAGTAATCGGCAATTACTTGAAATAACAACTGTGAACCTGTCGAGTCAAATGGGATGTAACCCCATTCATCACAGATTAACAAGTCCAACTTGCTTAGTCGCTTTAACAGCTTTGTTAGTGCTCCGCTGGATTTTGCATCAGTCAATTCATTTACCAGTGCAGCCGTTTTGTAGAATTTCACTTTTTTCCCTTGCATACAAGCTTCTACTCCCAGTGCCGTTGCCATGTGGCTTTTCCCAGCACCATTACGACCATAAAGGATTAAATTCTCTTTCCTATTCATAAAATCTAAAGTCTTCAGTTTATCCAAGGTCAAGGTTGCTGGAATTGTTATTTTCTTAAAATCATAGTTTTCAAAGGTTTTAATATTATCAAACCCGGCCTGCTTTAAATGCAGGTTCCGACGTTTGCTGCTGCGGTATTCAATTTCGGACTGCAGCACTTTAAGCAAATATTCCTGGTGTGTTTTTCCGCTTAGCTCCATAGCGTTTCCTGCAAAAGTCGCACTCAAACGCAAATCTCTGCAACAACTATATATCTTGTCCTTCATTAGGATTGATCCTCCTTGCGAAAGAATTCATCATATTTTTCGTTGCTTGTAGGAAAGGTTGGCATTCGGGCAGCCACATTTTGCAACTGCATTGGCTGCAATTGCTGCGCCTCAGAGGTGAGCGTTCTGTAACCTGCAAGGATACTATCGGCATCCTGCACTCCGTTGCTTAAAGCGAATGAAAGCACGTCGGAGGCCTTCCTCATATCATGTTTTTGCAACATAAAATACAGTGCTGCTAGTCCTTTCTTCTTGCCCTCATAATCCTGGCTATTTAGATATTTTTGCCAATTATCAGGCAGTCCTTCATAAAACGCGGAATATTTCAAAGCTGTAGGTCGTTTGGCTAATAAATCTATGTATGGCAACCAGATTAAAGATTCACGGCCTTTTCCATATAATCTTGCGTGTTCTGCTACCATCGCGTACTCCATATTTAAGATAATTACTTTATCACTGGTAGCTTTTACATAAACAGCTTCCTTGGCATAACGCGGGGAAGACGAATACAGATTGCTGTCAAAAGAAATCTTAGCGTACTTATCTGCGATTCTGCTTTCAAACGAATATACATCAAAAGGTGTTTTGTTTAATACTTTCATAGCAGCCAAATCTTCTTTGAATAAGACATCTATACTGGTACCTTTAGCATAATGCGGTCTTATAGCGTCATTTTCACAGTACGTCCAAAGCTTTTCGTTAAATATTTTGAAATTCAGAATGGTTGGCACAGGGACAAACATATTTCGGCGTTCATAACCGACTTTTGTTTCAACATTGCCCTTTTCCCAACCGGCTGCTCCATTGCAGAAGAATACCTCTATGCCATAATGCAGCATAAAACGTTTAAATCCCTCTGACATTATTCTGTCATGTCCTGCTCCCATATGTGCTACAGCAGCTGAAAGATTATCAAAAACCATACGGGAGGGTACTTTACCAAGATGCTCAAAAATATTTTTCATGCCTTGCAAGAGGCATTCTTGGTTTTCTCCGCCAAAAATTTGACAGTAGGCGTGGTTACTGTAGGGAAAAGACATGGTGAGTTTTAATGCCCCAACCATTTCGCCATTATCGTTTTTGTAAGAAAAATGTCCAAAATCAACCTGTGCCTCTCCAGGTATATGGGTGAGCGGTAGGTATGCTTTGTTTTGAGTTTTAAACAACTCTTTTTTCTTTTGAGATACATAATACTGGACAGTTCGTTGTTTTACTGCTAGCTTCTCAGGATATTCTTGCAGCAATCTTTTATATACCCTTTTCGCTGTGTGCCGCTGCTTACGAGGTGCAGCCAAATCTTCTTCAAGCCAAGAATCAATTATGGGTTTTAACGGATCTAAGAGAGATGGCACTTCCCGTGGTGGATGCAGGGGCTCATTGAAGTCCTCCATATTCAGGTATTTTTTAACGGTTTCGTAGTGGTAACCGGTTCTGCGCATGATTTCTCTAATAGAAGCACCTTCACAACCATGCAGTCGTTTGATATACTTAATATCATCCATTGATAACATCCCTTCTATGCCTCCTTAAAGTTCTAGTTAAACTCAAGGATAGCGTTTTTGATTGGGTGTTACAATGGATTTTTCACATTTTCAGGTGTTACACTTTCCGATTGCAAATCGTTACAGTTTTATTATGCACTAAACAATCACCTAAGACAATACAAACTGTACGTGGCAAAGTTCAAGTAGATGTATTTGCATCAGCTAATACAGAACTTATTCAGCAATTCATATGTGAATGCAAATGTTGGAGCACCCCTGTTTCAAAAGAAAAAGTTCATGCTTTCAGAACAGTGGTTAACGATTCTGGTTCTACATTAGGGATTCTTATCTCTAAAAGTGGGTATCAATCTGGAGCTATTGAGGCAGCACATTGTTCAAATGTATTGCTAAAAGATTGGGATGGTTTTATTGCGTTAATTACAAATAAATGGTTATTTAACAAATTGATTAAATTAAAACGTATTGCTTTTCCGTTGTCAATCTATACAGATTCATTAGATATTCCTTGGGAAAAATTGAATGATAAGGAACGGGAGATATATAATAAACTATCTTCGCAATTTATGCAGGAATATCTATTTGGTTTCTCATTAGATTTAAAGGTTCTACAAAAAGAATTTGTTGTGATAGGAAACCAACGATTTGAGGCATGTAATGATTTGCTTGATTATTTGGAAAAGCGTTATATAACAGCGATAAAAGGCTATGAAGATATTTTTGTAAATCACAAAATCGATAGTTATAAGTTCGAAAGAGGTGGCTATATGCTTTCAGAGCTTACTGATGACCTCTTTAATGGTTGGACTGGAGACGATAATATCTAATTCTGCCAATAATGAAACAGCAAACTTCTTAATATGACAAAAGGAATGGCTGTTTTTATTATATAAAAGTAATTACAAGTCTAGAGTCAAAATATGTTTCGAGCTTTTTAATATAAAGAAAATGAAATCGCCTAACTTCACTCATTTGCCTCTTTATATATGAGTAAATATAGGCGATTTTTTGTTTTTTGGGGGTAGAAATAAAAATACATTTTTTACTAAACGAGGTATGTTTAAATGTGGTAGAAGAAAAACAGGAAAATTAGGAAAATGATATTTAGGGAAGCAGGGGAAAAAGAGATTTATGATTGCTTAACAACTATCTAAATCGGTATAGTAAATATTAATTCTATCTAAGTAATCTTTTGAATTGTAGCGATAAGTAGTGACAAAGGGGAGAAACTGTCCTTCATCGTCACAAAACGCTGATTAATAGGCAAAGTTGAACTATGTTTCTAATCTATAAATAAAGTTAACTTTGAAAATATACAAAATCACTATACCTCTCGTCAGGATTTCAGAACTGATTGAGGGGTATTTTTATTTATGTTATACTTAAAAAGTATCAGATATTAGGAGCGCTAGCGGCTGATAAAAAAGCTTGTCACCTAATCGGTATTACAATAGTAGTAGGCAGGAAAACAAATATTGAGACATGTACGGAGGCTTGCAATGGATATTCAATACAAAAAATTAACAGTTAAAGAGCTAGATACATTTATAGATATGAGAATAAAGCAGTTACGAGAAGAAGGAGCCCAAGAAGAAATAAATTTAAAACCAGGTTTAAGAGATTATTATGAACGTCATATGGCAAATGGAACATTTGTATCATGGCTCGCAGTCGACGGCAATAAAATTGTTGGAACAAGTGGAATTTCTTTTGTTGAGAAACCGCCTTATTTTGCTTGCCCAAGCGGTAAAATGGGCTTGCTTTCAAGTATGTTTACAGAAAATGAATATCGGAGACTTGGTATTGCAAAAAAGCTTTTAGCAAATGTTGTCAACGAAGCAAAAATATATGGATGTGGAACTGTGCAAATAACAGCTTCTAATATGGGAGTATTGCTTTATACTGATTTTGGTTTTAAGAAGAACAATAACTTTATGCAATATAAACTATAACTGTCTATTTCATGATCGAAAAGAAAATTATTCTTTGCCATAAAAGCCAATAAATATTTTAGCGTTTAATCGTGTTTTTAGGCTATTCACATCGGAGGTGTACTAATGAACAAAAAAATTATTATTAGAAATGAAAACGAAGCCGATTATGCAATAGTAGAAGAGATTACAAGAAAATCTTTTTATAATTTATATGTTCCCGGGTGCATTGAGCATTATTTGGTTCATATTATGCGTGAGCACGAGGACTTTATACCGGAGTTGGATTTTGTAATTGAAGTTGATGATAAGATTATTGGAAACATTATGTACACAAAAGCAAAACTGGTTGATGAGTCCGGTGAAGAAAGAAGTATTCTTACCTTTGCCCCGGTTTGCATTATGCCCGAATACCAAAGAAAGGGTTACGGAAAAATGCTACTGGAGCATTCTTTTCACCAAGCCCTTGCACTTGGCTATGATGTAATTGTCATATTTGGTAATCCAGGCAATTACGTAGCTCGCGGTTTTAAGAGTTGTAAAAAATACAATATTTCTCTGGAGAATGGAACCTATCCTTCAGCTATGCTGGTAAAAGAGTTGAAACCAGGTGCTTTGGACTGGAGAAAGTGGATTTACTATGATAGTCCAGTGCTGAAGATAGATGAACAGGAAGCAGAGCGTTTTGATGATAGCTTGGAAAAAATGGAGAAGAAAACTCAGCCAAGTCAGGAAGAATTTTATATTCACGTCCATTCTATTGTGCAATAAACTTTGTTTCCATATTACAAGAGAGGATAATATTTTATGGAAAATGGCGATTTATGGATAAAAAATTTAGCTAGAAATCATATGAAGGGGTATGTTCTATCTGATAGAAGTCAGTTGTTCCCCTTGATAGAATCTTTGCTTTTTGAAAATGCAGTTATTGGTTGTGGGGATTCTGTTACCTTAGCTGACCTTGGTGTTTTTGATTTTTTGCGTAATGGACCATATTATTTCTTGGATAAATTTGATCCTAGCTTAAATAAATTGGGCAGGAAGGAACTTTATCGCAAAAATTTCATGGCTGATATATTTTTCACCGGCGTTAATGCGCTGACATTAGATGGAAAACTTTTTAATATTGACGGTAATGGCAGCCGCGTGGCTCCTATGTTGTACGGTCCGGATAAAGTTATTGTAGTTGCCGGACGCAATAAAATGACTGAAAATCTGTCGGAGGCAATTGCCAGAACAAGAAATATTGCCGCACCTCTTGACGCCAAAAGATTAGGCAAAAATACTCCCTGTGCCAAATTAGGCCATTGCATTGATTGTCATCACCCGGAACGTATTTGTAATGATTTTGTTTGTATTGAAGGACAGTTTGATGAAAATAGAATTCATGTTATCTTGTTAGATGAAGATTTGGGGTATTAGGAAACGCTGTGATAAAAGCATATTGGAAAGGATAAATCATGATTACACCTGGCATATATAAACACTATAAAGGCAATCTTTATAAAGTTTTTGCCATTGCCAAGCACTCAGAAACCTTGGAAGACATGGTAGTTTATCAAGCCCTCTATGGAGAATATGGCCTATGGGTGCGCCCTGCCGTCATGTTTGAAGAAATGGTAGGAGAAGTAAAAAGATTTGAAAAAGTGGAAGAGCGAACTGTTCATATGTCGTAAAAATTACCCTCTAAATAATGTGTTAACATTATTTAGAGGGTAATTTGCAGTTATATATTACTTAAAGCTGAGTATCAAACATAGCTTATAAAAATTTATTATAGACCTAATAACGTCTTTTAAGTTATTGGTCTATTTTTAACTCTGCTAATAGCCATTTCAATAAATTCATGCATAGCTCTTGTGCGCAAAACGCTTTTCTTATAATAAATAAAAGCGTCTCGTGCTGCGTATTTGCTGTTGATTGCATAAAAAGCAATTTGTTTGTATGTATTTAAACCCAACACTCTGGTGTCACCAAAAATAGTTGCACCTAATCCATATTGAACAAAATTATAAGCAGTAGCAGTTTCTTCAACTTCCAATATAATGTTTGGAAGTATTTTTTTTTCTTCAAATAACATATCAGTGCAAAACCGCAGGTAATTATCTTTAGGCAGAAAAATAAAAGGCACATCTGCGAATTCGGAAATAGAGACGCTTTTTTTATTTAGGAGATAGGTGACACCATTTTTGAAGTCTTCTCTATTTAATTGTTTAGCCTTTAAATTTTTATTAACCGGATAATTGCTAGGGATGGCAAGAATTAAGTGTTCATGGTAAAGAAATATTTTTTCGTATTCTTTGGTATCTAAAGGACGGTTGGTTATTATCAAATCAACTTCGCCGGTATCTAATAGTTGTTTTGATTTTAAGGTACTTGTTTCTAAAATATTCAGATCTATATATGGATGAGCTTTTTTGAAAGCAGCAATGGTTTCGGGTACAAAATAAGCAATACTTAAACTGCTGGCACCTATTGATAAATGACCTTTTTGCAGCTTGTCAACGTCTGATACAAGGCTATGCATGCGATTTTCTATTTCAATAATTTTCTCAATGCTTAGGATGTACTCCACACCGAATTGTGTAAGAGAAATAGGATTGGTCTTGCGATTAAAGATGGGGAGACCTATTTTGTCTTCTAGTTTTTTTATGGTAGAACTTAGTGATGGTTGGGAAATATGTAGTTTCTCGGCTGCTTTGCTGAAACTTCGTTCTTTATATACTAAAAATACATACTCTTTATTTTTGAACATATGCCCACCTTCTCATTCTTATATAGATTTTTGCTTATATAAATATATATATATTTATATTTGACTATACATTGGGTAAATTATACTATAAAAGTAAGTAAATAAAAAGGGTCAAGAAAAGAGGAAGGAAAGCTTATGAAAACAATAGATCTTCGTAGTGACACATTAACAATGCCGGACAGAGAAATGTTAGAAACAATTATGACCGCAGAGCTTGGTGATGATGGGAGGTTAGATGCTAACGGAAGAGGTGAGGATCGGACTATAAACAAATTGGAAGATATGTCAGCGCAATTGGTAGGAAAGGAAGCCGCTCTATTTTGTTGTTCTGGGACAATGGGCAATCAGGCAGCTCTTTTCACATACTGCAAACCAGGGGATATAGTTTTGGTTGACCATATTCAGCATTTATATGGCAGCGAAAAAACGGCTTTTGATAGCCGTTTTGGGCAAATGCAGGCTTTGTTTTATAAATTCGATAGTTCATCTATGCCGGATTTAGATGATTTGGAAGATAAACTTAAAAATAATAATGTACAGCTTCTTTGTTTAGAGAATACGCATAATTTCACCGGAGGTACATGTACGAACTTAGAACGGTTAGCGAAGATTAGAGCGTTAGCAGATAAATATAAAGTGCCAATTCATATGGATGGAGCTAGATTATTTAATGCTGCGGCTTATTTAAAAGTATCAGCTAAAGAAATTTGTGCTTATGTTGATTCCGTTATGTTTTGTGTGTCAAAGGGCTTAGGAGCTCCCATAGGTTCACTGCTTTGTGGAACTACTGAATTTATTAACGAGGCAAAAAATAATCGCAAATTATTGGGCGGAGCACTACGGCAAGGTGGCATCGCAGCGGCACCGGCAATTTATGCTTTAGAGCATAATATTGAAAGATTAAACGAAGATAATAATAATGCAGTCCTTTGTGCTTCTTTATTGCAAAACCTAAATAAAATTAAGGTACAAAGTAACGTGCAAACAAATATTCTTATGTTGGATTTAGAAGATGCGGGGATTTCGCCTGAAGAATTCTGCAAGAGAGCGAAAGCTGCAGGACTTTTAATAAGGCCTATATTAAAAAATTCTGTGCGCCTTGTTTTTTATAAAGGTATCACCGAAGAGGATGCAAAAGAGTCTGCTGATATTATAAGGAAGCTGGCATCCGAGTTATAAAATAGTGATGAGGAGGAGAAAGTATGACTATCTGTGGCAAAAAAATATCCTTAACGACACAAATATTTTTAGCGATGGTATTGGGGACCATTGCGGGGTTGGTAATTGGAAAGCCAATGACTCAGTTGGGATTTATAGGTGATATTTGGCTTAACTGCATAAAAATGATTGTAGTTCCCATGGTTATTTGTACGATAGTTACAGGTATTATTTCTCAAGATAGTTTGGGCGCATTGAAGAGGGTAAGTGTGCGCATCATTGCGTATTACATCATAACAACCATCTTGGCGTGTTTTGTTGGAATTATTGTTGCTAGTCTCCTGCAGCCGGGCAGTTATGCGAATTTTGCCGGGTTAGCTACGCAAAAAATAACAGGTTCAGCTAATGTTACCGTTGCAAGTTTTTGCAAAGGATTGTTCTCGACAAATATGGTGCAGACTTTTGCTTCAGGTAATATTGTTCAAACATTGGTTATCGCTATTTTCTTGGGTGTTGCTATTCTAAAAATGAAGAATGAAGAACATAAAGATACCATGAAGAAGTTCTTTAACAGCGCAAGCACCATGGTTTTTTCTCTAATTGGTATGGTAATGGCGGTTTCTCCTATAGGTGTTTTTTTCCTTATGGCCAACTCGTTTGGCAAGTATGGTGCAGGTATATTTACAAGTATGGCCGTTCTAGTAGGGACTTATGATTTAGCTTGCTTGGCACAGGTAATTTTTGTCTATGGAGGATTTTTGCTGGTGTTTGCTAAGATAAATCCCCTGAAATTCATAAAGAATAGTGCTGAACTTTGGGTATACACGATTTCAACTTGTAGTTCTATTGCGTCTATTCCGGTAAATATGAAGGTTGCTAGAGAGAAATATAATGTTCCTGATAGTATTTCCGGTTTCACCATTCCTTTAGGATCTCAGATGAATACGGATGGTTCTGTCTTGCTTTATGCTTGTGTCATTATGTTCATAAGCCAGATGATAGGGCAGCCGATGACGTTAGCACAGATAATTAATATAGTATTTATTTCTACTATTATGTCTATGGGCGGCGGTGGCATTCCAGGGAGTGGAGTTGTAAAACTGATGGCCGTAGTTCAGGCAGTAGGTTTGCCCATTGAAATAGTTGGCGTAATAGCGGCTTTCTATAGATTATTTGACATGGGAACTACGACAGATAATTGCTTAGGCGATTTAGTAGGGACAATTATTGTAGCAAAGGCAGAAGAAAAATATAGTAATGTAGTTTAAAATTCATGAGGTACCAGAGAACAAGCTGTTTTGATGTATTCCACAGTTGTTTATCTGCAGTTTAACCAAGATACTTTATAAGACAAGAAAGTCGGATTTTTTAGCGCAGATATTTACTCATATGTAATTAGACATATGAGTAAATATCTGTTTTTTTAATAATTGGGAAATATGAACATTATAATAAGTGAAGGCACCTCTTTGTAATAAAATATGGATAAATTTAATCATAGCTTAAATAAATTAGGCATTTATTATAAATATTTAATATGGAAGCTGGCTTGAGTAATTAAAGTTTCTAAATTGAAGGGATGTTTATAAGGAGTGTTGGGAAAAATATAAAATATATAGCATAAGGACGATGCTATTTGAGAAAATAAATAAACCAAAAGTGTTATATGAAAATAACATTTTTGGTTTATTTTTGCTGAGTGGGATACCAACCTACACATATTTTTCCATTTTTTTGTTAAACTTAATTGTAGTTTAGCAGATGTTTGTATATTCATAAAAAGAGGTGGTATATGAATATTCTGCTCTGACTTATTAATATTGTGTATTGTTAATTTACTATGAATTCTATGATAATTGTTAATTATTATAGATAAAAATGAGAAATAATTGTAAAATATTCAGAAAAATTGTAATACAAGTATAATAAAGGTTAGCTTGTCAAATGTTAAGGTGCCTGATGGGTTAACTAATTATAAAAAAGGGGGGTATTGTTATGTTTAAAAAGGTTGCATCAGTTATCGTTGCGACTTTGTTATTGTCTTCGGCATTTTTGGGCTGTGGCAGTAATAATGCCGCAAAACCTGCTGCAGACAAAGCAACGACCAAGGCTACTCAAAAACGTGATGTAGTTGCTACAAACGGTGTTGTTGCTGCTGCCCATCCACTTGCTTCACAAGCTGGGTTGGAAATCCTGAAAAAGGGTGGTAATGCTTTTGATGCTGCTGTCGCTACTGCATTCACACTGGGTGTCGTTGAACCAAATGCTTCTAGTATGGGTGGTGGCGGTTTTGCTATCTTGTATGTAGCAAAGGAAAAAAAGACTTATGTAGTTGATTTCAGAGAAGTTGCTCCTGGTAAGGCCCAAAAAGAATTTTTTAAGCTTGACGAGAATGGAAAGATTCCTAAGAATACCTTTGTAAATGGTTACTTTGCTGTTGCTGTCCCTGGCGAAGTTAGTGGTATGGATATGATTAATAAGAAATTTGGTACCATGAAATGGGCAGATTTGTTACAACCTGCTATTAAACAAGCTGAAAGCGGTATAGTAGTATCTGATACCTTGGCTAAGATTGCCGTAGAAGAATTTGAAAGATTGGACAAATTCCCAGGAAAGAAAGCCTTTTTTGATAAAACTTTTTACAAAGATGGCTTGCCTGTAAAGGCTGGTGACAAGGTTGTAAATAAAGAATATGCCGAAAGTCTGAAGAAAGTTGCTGCAGGCGGAGCTGATGTATTCTATAAAGGCGAGATAGCAGATGCGATTGTTAAGACTTTTGCTAATGATGCTGGCAGAGAGTGGATTACTAAGGAAGATTTGGCAAACTACCATGCTATTATGCGTGAACCATTGCAAACTACTTATCGTGGATATACGATTGATGTTTTGCCGCCGCCTTCTTCCGGTGGATTGACTGTTTCTGAGATGCTAAATATCTTAGAAGGCTATGATATTGCTAAGATGAAAGCCGGTTCTCCGGAATATATTCATTCTTTCATCGAGGCGCAAAAACTTGCTTTTGCAGATCGTAATCAGTATATGGGTGATCCTGCTTTTGTTGAAGTTCCTACTAGTGGCCTTTTGGACAAAAAATATGCAGAACAGCTGCGTAATACTATTGATCCTAAGAAAGCCAGTCCGGACAAGTTGAAACCGGGAGATCCTATTCCTTATGAGCGCGCTAGCACTACATCCTTCTCTATTATTGATAAAGATGGTAATATGATCAGCGTTACTCAAACTATAAATGATTTCTTTGGCAGCGGCGTGGTAGCAGAAGGTACGGGCATTATGATGAATGATGAAATGGATGACTTTAGCTATGAGTTTGGCAAAGTTAATTCCATAGCTCCCGGCAAGAAACCTTTAAGCAGCATGGCTCCTTGTATCGTTCTTAAGGATGGCAAGCCGGTCTTGACTGTTGGTACCCCTGGTGGTCCTCGTATTATTTCTGCAATTGCTAATGTGTTGGTCAATATCCTCGATTTTGGTATGGATATGCAGCCGGCTATTGAAGCAGGTCGTTTCCATAATCCTAACAATCCTGCTACCGATATTGAAAAGGTATTCTCCGAAGATGTCATGAAAAAACTGACTGATATGGGATACAAGTTCAACTTGAAGGACAAGAATGATTTGTTCTTCGGGGGCGTACAGGGCGTTTTGATTGGCACTGATGGCAAGCTTCATGGTGGTGGAGATCCTAGACGTGATGGGGCGGCCGTTGGTTATTAATTGATTCTATTAAATGTTCACAAGGAGTATTGAAATGAAAAAGAGAACTTTATGTGGTTGTATTTTGGCAATTGCTTGTGTAATATTTGCAGGTTGTGGTGGTGCCAAGCAAGACGCTAAGCCTGCTGCTTCTTCTGGAGCAGCAGTTAGCGGACTAAAGGCAGCTGAGTTTGAACAACCAGCTTTGATTACTTCTATTGGCCAAAGTGCTGATGCTCAAATGGTCAAAGCCTTAGCTGAACGTAATGGTTTGAAGTATAAGTTTGATGTAGCAGCAAGGCCTGCTGCCTTAGATGGTAACAAAACACTGATGATGGTAATTGGTGGTAGTTCCAAAGGTATGGGCGCTGCCGGCGTAAATCTTGCTCAGGAAGAAGAAAGGGCAAAAGCCTTAATTGCTGCAGCTAAAGAAAAGAAAATGAAAATTATTGCCTTACATGTTGGTGGGTCTGCTCGTCGCGGTGAATTGACGGATCGTTTTATTCCGTTAACTAAAGACGCAAATTATCTTATTGTTGTTGCTGATGGCGATAAAGATAAAGCTTTTACTAAGATTGCTTCTTCAGATAAGCAACCTATTGATTTTCCTGCTAACGTTGCAGATGTTGGAAAATTTATGAAAGCAGCATTTAAATAATAAACTTAAGCATGTTTATAGAGGCGGCAGCTCAGCTTTTTGCTGGGCCGCTGCCCTTATAAAATGTGCACGTGTTAAAAAACTCCTAATTCGAAAAATCCAATTAACAAGGAGGGGGAATACTTCTGTGGAACTAATGTTGCTAGGTGTTTTAATAGTTGTTTTTGTGGGCACATTTATGTATCTTAAACTGCCCATAGGCATTTCTTTAGCAATTACAAGTATTGCTATGGCTTTGGCAGCTGGACATGTAAATTTGACAGTACTTGAAAGTCTTATTAACGGTATGTTTGGTTATTTGGATGTTTCCTTGGTGCTTATTACCGCTATGATTTTCATGAAGATAATCGACAAAAATGGACTTCTGAAGGCTCTGACTAAAAAATTGATAGTTACTTTTGGACATTCCCCCATAACTTTGCTGATTGTTATTACTTTATTGATTATGTTTCCGGGTGCTATTACCGGCTCCTGCTCGGCTTCTGTATTAAGCACAGGAGTTTTGCTGGCACCGGTGTTGTTACAACTTGGAATGCCACGAAATGTTGCCGGGGCTATAATTACAATGGCTTCCGTATATGGCATGATTGCTCCCCCTGTAAATATTATTGTTATGATTATTGGGGCAGGCATGGATGTTCCGTATATAGGGTTTAATTCAGTCCTAATGATCATAGTATTGCCTTTGGCAATTTTTTCCACGTTATTCATGGGATATAGATATGCAAAGCAAGCGGATTTAAATGCGGTTGTAGAAAAGTTTAAAGAACAAGAAACAAAAGGCGGCTTCTTATTGTACTTGCCACTTTTTGTCATGGTAGTTTTGATGGTTGTACCTAAAATGTTTCCTCAAAGCATCCCGGACCCAGGTTTGCCTTTAACCTTTGTTATTGCCATTGCCTTGGCGTGTCTTAGCAAACATGATTTTTCTATCCCACAGGTTGCCAAAGATGGGGTTAACGATATTTTGCCTATTGTCAGCTTATTATTAGGCGTGGGCATGCTTTTGGAGATTATGACCATGGTTGGTCTACGAGGATACATTGTTGTCAATATCTTAGGGCTTCCGTCATACTTGTTACTCATTGGTATGGCTATAACTCTACCTGCTCTAGGTGGTATCTCCGTTTTTGGTTCTGCAAGTGTTTTGGGTGTGCCGTTTGCTTTGGGACTATTAGGTTCCAACCAAATAATTATAATTTCTGCCCTTTCTTTAATTGCAGCGATGGGGAGTTTTACACCACCTGTTGCTTTAACACCTGTTGTTACTGCTCAGATAATTGGCGAACCTAATTACATGGAGTTAACTAAGCCTTGTCTAATACCAATTGCTGTGGCAATTGTTGTTGGGATGCTTATCATTCAATTCGCAGAGCCTGTTGCGAAAATACTTTTATAGGAGGGACGCAGATATGATGAAATTGGTTTATCAGATAATTCTTGCGATAATATCTGTTATATTGATTTGGGATATGTTCACACAGAAGGAAGTTAACATTCAAGTAATGGCAGCCATGACGCTAATTCCGTTTATTTTGCGGCTCGCTATGATAGTGTGAGGAGGCTATACGATGAAAGGAAGCTATAAGACAGCTGGTATTATGATAGCAGTTGTTGTAATACTTATTTCTATTGTGACACCACAGTATAAAGCAAGAAGAACTCCTGCCAAAATCAACGCTGGCCCAGGTGTAACGGAAGTTAAGCATTTAAGCGATTATTTTAGTGGGTTGAAGGGTACGGCTGGAGATACAGAGGTATATATTTTGGATAGCGGTAAACCGGGAGGAACTATTTTTGTTTTAGGTGGTACTCATCCCAATGAACCGGCGGGTTATTTAGCGGCTACATTATTAGTTGAAAATGCTAAACCTGAAGAGGGGCGGTTAATTGTCATCCCAAGAGGGAACAACAGTGGTTTTAGCCACTCTGACGCTATGGAGGGTACTCCTTCATATATTTATATCAAAACTGCTCATGGCGATCGACAGTTCCGTTTTGGTTCTCGCGCCACCAATCCTATTGATCAATGGCCTGACCCTGATATTTATGTACATGCAGGTTCAGGACAAACTTTGGCCGGTAGTGATACGCGAAATTTAAATAGAGCTTATCCGGGCCGAGCTGATGGTAACTTCACTGAGCAAGTTGCGTATGGCATAATGCAAGTTATTAAAACAGAAAAACCTGATATTTCCGTAGATTTACACGAAGCATCTCCTGAGTATCCGGTAATTAATGCTATGGTTGCTCATGAAAGAGCTATGGATTTAATAGCTGCTGAAGCGGTAATGAACTTACAGTTAGATGGTATTGAGATGCGCTTGGAACCTTCTCCTAATAATTTTCATGGATTATCCCATCGTGAGTGGGGAGATTATAGTGATACCTTGGCAACTCTTATGGAAACGGCTAATCCTTCCCAGGGTCGTTTGCGTGGTAAAGTATCTAGCTTGAGTATTATTGATGGTAAAGATCCTTTATATGTCCAAGCTGCTAAGCAAGGACGTTTGTTTGTGCCATTTACGGATGCAGGACATCCTATCGAAGAACGTGTAGGTCGACATATTTCTGGTATAATGGAACTAATAAAAGTTTTTGACACGAAAAAACCGCAACATATTATTATTACGAATGTGCCTTCTTACCAAGATTTGCAAAAAAATGGATTAGGGTTCTATTTATAAGCACGTAGTAAAGCTTAGGCCATATTTATTGACATTATGGGGTAGTATTCTATATGTTGAAATTGGCTTTTGGATTGGAGGAAGCGCAATATGATTAAAAAGTGCCTTTACATTACTTTATTATTGCTAGTACTTATTTTAAGCGGTTGTGCTAATGGTACCAAGAAGACTGCAGTTACCGCAGAAAAAACACTGCCTGAACCAGTACCTCAAAAGGTTACTACTGTGCAGCTAATGAAGGACACTCCCTATGCTACTCCTGCTTTTATCTATGAATCAGCTAACCCCGGTCCGGCGGTAATGGTAGTAGGTGGTGTACACGGTAATGAACCGGCAGGAGCTCAGGCCGCAAAAAAGTTCTGTGATGTTAAATTAATAAAGGGAACTTTAATTGTTATTCCTAGGGCCAATGAAACTGCTTTGCAGGCAAACATTAGAACATTGCCGGAAGTAGGGGACTTAAATCGTGCTTATCCTGGCAAAGCTAGCGGAACACCCTCCCAGCAACTTACTTATGGTATTGTACAACTTATGAAACAGTACAAAGTTGCAATGGTGCTTGATTTGCATGAGGGCTATGCCTTTAATGCCGAAAATCAGAAGTCTTTGGGTGAGAGCATTTTACCTGGAAAGGATGATGTGAGTTCTCTATTAGCTATGGATGCTATGGAGTACGTAAATAAAGATATTACTGAGGACAAAAAAAAATTTAATGTTTTAGCCAATCCTATTGCAGGCAGTACTGCCTATTATGCAAATACCATTCTAAAGGTTCCTGCTTTTACAATAGAGACTAGTGATAAGCAGCCTATAGAGGATAGAGTAAAATACAGCTTTACTATTGCTAAATTTTTAGTAGTCAGCACTGGTATCATTGCAAAATAATTTATAAAAGGTGTAGCTTATGAATCAGTTGTTATTTTATGTTGTGATATTGGCGTTGTTTTTGGCAGTTTTATATTTGGAAAATAGGAAGCATAATAGTAACCTAGGGCGACTTTCTTTAAGGATTCATGTGAATGGAACTAGAGGAAAATCCAGTGTGACTAGGCTTATTGCTGCTGGGCTTAGAAATGGTAAGCATAAAGTATTTGCCAAGACTACCGGGACTGAGCCTAAATTTATTTTCCCTGATGGCACAGAAGAGCTTATTAGCAGACGTGGGCCAGCCAATATTAGAGAGAATATTAAACTTATAAAAACAGCTGTGGACAATGGTGCTGATACAATAGTTTTCGAATGCATGGCCATCCGCCCTGAACTACAGGCTTTTTGTGAAAGGCGTCTTATACAGTCACATATAGGAGTTATAACTAATGTTCGTGTTGACCATGAAGATGTTATGGGAAGTAGTTTAATAGATGTGGCAGCAGCATTAAGCAATACTATTCCAAAATGTGGAATTTTAGTTACTACGCCCCAGGCAAAGCTGCTATTGGACAAATATTGCAAAAATACTCAAGTTGTTCCAGCGGACTACTTAGAGTTGCCACAAGAGGACTTTCAAGGATTTCCTTATGAAGTAGTGCCGGAAAATGTGGCTATTGCGCTGAAAGTTTGCGAACTAGCGGGTATAGATTCTGCAACTGCTCTTAGTGGAATGCGACAAGCTAACCCTGATGCTGGCAATTGCCATGTTTCTGAATTTTTGGCTTGCGGAAAGCAAATAAAAGTAATTGATGTTCTGGCAGCAAATGATCCGGAATCAACACTTTGGTTATGGAATCATTATTTGCAAAAGCACGACAGGGTAATAGTCTTGTTAAATTGTCGTGAAGACAGGAAATTTCGTACGGCACAGCTGTGTGAGTTATTTGCCAAAAAACCGATAAATGCTATAATTGTAGCAGGTGATGCTGGGTTTGCTGTGTTAACTTTGCTCAGGCAGGGCGTTACTAAGGACAAGATTTTCTTATTGCAAACGGAAACAAATGCTTTTAAAAATTTGTTAGATATAATTGCTAAAATAAAGGGCGAAAGTCTTACTATTTTTGCTGCAGGAAATATAAAAGGGTTATCTGAAGAATTTCGTGCAAAGTTGAATGGGGGATAGGGAATATGCATCTATATTTATTTTCTGGAATTGCTATTTCCTTACTTATTACCGAGCTTACGGGGTTTTCTCCTGGCGGCATAGTTGTTGCTGGGTATTTGTCTATGTTTATTCTGCAGCCAAGGTGGATTGTTGGTACTATCTTGGCTGCTCTTCTTACGTATGGACTTGTTGAATTGGTTAAGAATTACGCGTTGCTCTACGGGCGGCGTCTATTCGTAGCATATTTGCTGGTGGGTATTCTTTTTTCTCAGATAGCATCCTACCTTTTGCTCCTTTATCCAATGCATAATTTGGGACTGTCAGTTATTGGCTACTTAATACCTGGACTTATTGCCAAAGATTTTGCTAAGCAGGGTTTTTCTGTTACGGTGCTATGGTTATCAGTAGCGGTGGTCCTAACTAGGCTTGTTGTGCTAGTGGCGGAAGGTTGATGTTGATAATGAAAAGAAGGACTATTTTGATAAACCTCGCAATTATCAATATATTGTTTTTCATTTTTTGTAGACAGTATATTCTTTTGCAGAAAAGCAACCTTTATGGCATAGAAATGGAAGCTGTGACCAAGACTATTACCGCTCAAAAGATAATTGGCAGTAAATTAATAGGAGAGGAATATACTCCCATTACTACTACCCTGGGAGCTCATGATGCAAAAATATTGTCACAGGAACCTGATTTTGCTGCTGTTATTGTAGATATGTTAAGCCGTGCCGGTGTACAGCCGGGCGATGTGGTTGCCGTAAATATGTCTGGTTCTTTCCCTGCGCTTAATATTGCTGCATTTTCTGCCATAGATACGATGAGAATTAGGCCTGTAGTTGTTAGCTCAGTGGGGGCGTCCAGCTGGGGAGCAAATCGTGCAAATTACACTTGGTTGGATATGGAACAAAGTTTGGTTAAGGCCGGTATTTGGCAATGGAAATCTAATGCTGTTACTATCGGAGGAGGACAAGACCAAGGACATGGATTATCTGAAGAAGGCATAGCAGATATACATTTGGCTATTGCACGTTCAGGAGTTCCTTTTATGAACAGCACATATTTAACGGAAGCTATTGATAAACGCATAGCCTTGTACAAAGAAGCCAACAATGGGGTGTTGCCAAATGTTCTCATTAATGTGGGGGGTAATCATGTAATCTTTGGAGAACATGGACACAATGCTTTTTTACGTCAAGGATTAACGCGAGGATATCGACCATCTTTAGTAATAAGTAATGGCTTAGCCGCAGAATTCATTAAAACAAATCGTGCAGTTATTCATTTAATTAATATTCACCGTCTTGCTGCAGAATACGGTATTTACAATGGTGCTCAACCAGGCACAAGTAAGGTGCTTTATACAACTATGCTGCCTAGCGGTTTAAAAGTTGGCATTAGTGGTTGGATTATCGGGATGCTTTTGTTATTGTATTATGGCAAAAGAAAAGAGTGGTGGCAGTGAACCAACTAAGAGATATTGCACAAAATAATCGGCGTTTAATCATTTGGGGAATAGTCCTTATGGTTATTGGGTTACAGGCGCCTTCTATAATTAGATTGGAATATTCCGGTATTATGGAAAGCATATTGTACAGTATTGATACAGGAAATATTAATAGTTTGTTAATGGCTGCTATTCGTCTAGTTGTGATGAATACTATTCGTGCTCTGCCAATTTATATGGGTGCACTACTTTTTGCGGAGGGAGTTGGTGCCTTTCAATCAGGAGGAGCGTGGTGGATTCGTTGGTTTATAATTTTTCTTATTCCCTGTATTTATGAAGGTATTTATTATCTCCACGGTGTAACCTACGATTTTGGTGTTCCTGCTATTACAATGACGCTAGTAGTATTGATTGTTAGCAAAATGAAAAACTTAAATAGGAGTATAGCATATAAATGTACTGTTGTGATCTTACTTTTATTCGGGGTTGAATGGTTGGACATTGTACCCATACTAAGCCCCTATCATTTTGGCAGAGGATCCCTGTCAGATTTAATAAAAACTACATCGTATCTTAATCATGCCAATGAAATTTTTAATTTACTGGGGATTTCTGTATGTATTATCTGCGTTGTAAATGCTGTCTTACTGGCTCATTTACTTAATCTTTACACTGTAGAGGTACATGATATGGAGCAGAACCTAGAACTGGAAAAACTAAACCATCAAATGACAATGCAAATAATGGAAAACAGATCTTTGCGTGAAATTAAGGCACTAGTTCATGACCTTAAAACACCTTTAACAAGTATCCAGGGACTAGCAGGAGTAATTTCTATCTCCGGAGATAATGATATGGCAAAGAAATATGCCAACTATATAAGTAGTCTTGTGGATAAGATGAGTACTATGGTTAATGAGTTGCTCAATGATGATAGTCAACAAACTATCAGAGTGGAAGAGTTGGTACGGTATGCTATGGCTCACGTGCCACAGCTCAATAGCATAGGAACTTTTGAGTTGAATGTGAAAGCTAATCCCGCTGTACGTGTAAATAAAATCAGACTTTCAAGGGCTATTATCAATATACTGCAAAATGCTTTGGAGGCTATTGACCAAGAGACGGGGTATATAAAGCTTACGGTAGAAGAAGGTCATGGTAATGTTATTTTGACTGTGATTGATAATGGTAAAGGTTTTGTGGGTGATGTAGAAAATATATGGAAGGTAGGATTTTCTTCAAAAAATTCTACAGGATTAGGAATGCCCTATGTTTTGGAAGTAGTTGAAAAATATGGGGGCACTGTTAAAGCCGGTAATCGGCTTGATGGTGGAGCAAGGTTCGTAATTACTCTACCGGAGGTAAACGGGTATGAATAAAAAAATAAGAATTATGGCAGTTGACGACGAGCCTGATATACTCTATACGTTAAAAGCTATTGGTACTGCAGTTGGTTGGGATGTTTATACTGAGAGCAATAGTATTGCAGCTGTAGATGAAGTGGAAAAAATCAAACCGGATATTATTCTCATGGATTATCATATGCCACAGCAGAGCGGTGTTTTAACAGTCAAGAAGATACGGGAAATTGACAACAAGGTCCCGATTATTGTTTTAACTATTGATGATGGACAAGAACTAGCCAATGAATTTTTAGAGGTAGGAGCTAGTGATTTTGCCACTAAGCCTATAAAAGTTCCTGATTTGGTGGCCAGAATTAATGTACATTTGAAATTGGTAGAAAAGGAAATGGAAGTTGAAAGAAAAAACATAGTTAATAAATGTATTAATGCGGCTACTTTAGAAATAATTTATGCCTATTGTCGCTCTACTACGGATTGGTTTTATTTGGAAGATATTGTTCAATCAGTTGGGTTGGCTTACCAGACTACGTCGCGCTATGTTCAGTATTTAGTGGGCAGAGGAGAACTACAGGTCCTAAATAACTATGGTAAGGTGGGCAGACCTAGAAATAAATATAGGTATGATAAAGAAGCTATAGAGAAATAAGGGGAAAAGGGCAGCTTTCTTTGTTGCATGTATTGCACAATATTTAAAATACAAAGTGTAAATATTTGACAAATGTTAGACGTCTAACTATAATGAAATTATGAAAACGACAAAAGCAATTTCAACCATTAGTAAAATAAAAGAACACGCTAACAGCTTTATTATGCAAAGGCTTGCGCAGCAAGGTGTTCACGGATTAGTTCCCTCACATGGAGATATTCTTGTGGTTCTGTTTCATAGGCATAAGGTGACCATGAAGGATATAGCGGACACTATTAACAAAACCAAGCCAACGGTAACTGTTTTAGTTGCCAAATTGGTAGACTTAGGGTTGGTTAAGAAGGAGCAGTCAGCTGAGGATGCAAGAGTAAGTTATGTGGAACTCACGGCTAAGGGTAAAAAATTTAAAGAGGTTTTCGAAGCCATTTCCTTAGAATTAGCGCAAAAGCTTTTTCAAGGATTTTCCCAGGTTGAGCAAAAAAAGTTGGAAGCATATCTGGACAGGGTTTACATAAATATAAGATAAAAAAATTTAAATATAGTAGTGGTATCTAAGCATAAGCTTTTACAAATAACAGCTTTAAAATTTAAAAGAAAAGGATGATTAACATGGAAAAACGTGATTTGGTAATTGAGAATGTCAAGGCAGTTATTGCGGCTCCAAGTTGCTGTCCGGAATTGAAAGAAGCAGCTCAACATTATTTAAATGTACTAAATACTGCTAAAGAAAAAAAAGCAGGACAAAAGTTAGTAGCCGAATTAGAGGAAGATGTACAAGCGATAGAAACGGTATTAGCCTTTTTCTCTTCACCTGCTGGGGCAAAAACTTTTGGTGCAGAAACTGCCGCTGCTTTGATTAAACAAGCTAAAAAGGTAATAGCTGATGGTGGCAAGTATTGCTTCTGCCCGGCGTGTACTGCGGGGAAAAAGATATTGGATTTAAAAGAAACTTTACTTTAAAATATAAAGAAAATTTCATCGGTTTTATCATACTTTGTTAAAAAATCGTCGCTATTTACTCATTTACTTTGTCAGACCTTCTGGTTTTATAATAGGACATACCTGTGTGTACTATCCAATTACAAAGTCATCGATCTTTCGCGTACCTGAGCAAATATCGATGATTTTTGTGTTTGCGGAAATAATTTAGGAACATGAATTTTTAGTGAACTCGGTATATTTAAATATGGTAGAATAAAGTTAAAAATTCAGAATAATTGTGGAATGTCTTTGGAAGAAGAAAATATTGGATATGATCGATTAATGACAAGTTAAGCATATATCGGGAAAGATAGGCTTGTTAAGTTTATCAAACAGATTGCGAAAAACGATGGAAGATTATAAGAGTTGCTATGCTGGTTAACTGTGTAATTGGTGGAGGTGAGATGGTGTTAAAAATATCAAAATGTGATAACTTTGGCTTGTGAAGCACTAAGCAAAGGGCGCTAAATGTAAGAAAATATACAGTATATTCGAAATATATTGTATAGAGTTTTATTTATTGCATAACATTGCTTTAAAAGAGTGTTGTGTCTATAATGAAAGTAGTTGAATAATAAAAGAATAAGGGAAGACTTTTATAAAAGACAGCAGCAAGAAGAGAAGTACAGGATTTATTTTTATGGTGGTATTGGCGGTATGCATGGCTTCACCGGTCTTTGCAGCAAAAATGGATTTGGAAAATGATACAGGAAAGCCTGTCATAGGAATATCATGGAAAGCAAATACCTAAAAAAGAAGATAACTGCGGTAAAGAAATTAATGCCACAAGAGATATTTACGATTATACTTTGGGGCGTATTGTTTAGATAAAAATATTCCTGCATTAGGAGCTTGTCGTGGAGAACCAATCATTCTCTAGGCGAAAAAGGATATACAGATTATTCCGCATACCTACCCCTATAAAATGAAAGATATATTTGTTTCTGCGCATCAGTCATATGTAGAGAATTTAAAAAATGGGAGGGTTTATCATGAATGTTTTTGATTTCGCATTAAAAATGGAAGCGGATGGTGAAAAATATTATCGGGAAATGGCTGTGGAAACGAAGTATGAGGAATTGAAAGTCGTGTTAAACGGTCTCGCTGATGATGAACAGCGTCACTATAAGATTTTGCAGAAGCTCCAAAATCGAAATGGCAATTCACATTTCGAGACAGACACTGCCTTAAGTAAAGCGGAAAATGGATTTGAGCTTGGCAAGAAAAAAACGTTTATGACAAAAGATAAGGATTCGATTGTAAAGCTTAAAGCAGAACAATTGGATGTTTACCGAGCAGCCTTACGCAAGGAAGAAGAAAGCATACAGACCTATAAAAAACTTAAAGAGACGGCCGAGCAGCAAACGGAAAAAGATATTCTTGAAAAAATCGGGCATGAAGAAGAGAGACACGCGGAAGTACTTGATAATATTATCCAAATGCTGAACAATGCTAATGAATGGGTAGAGTCAGCAGAGTTTAATCACACAAAACCATATTGAATAAATGCGTTCATAGTTTGCAATTTTTTTGCAAAAAGCAGAACTTCCCCAATTGTTTCGGGAGCTAATAGTAAAATAAAATCGTCGATATTTACACATTTGCTTTGTTAGCGATGAGTAAATATCGGCGGTTTTTGCTTTGTGGAGTAGAAAATAAAACATATATTTTATTGAACTGTTTATGTCTAAATATGCTAAAATAAAATTAAATAATTAGGAAAATACCATTGGAAGGAGAAGCAAAAGGATGGTATCATAAGTGCTTTTAAATATTTCGGCATGATTTGATTTTTAAGTTTTTTATTTCTGGGGCTTTATATGTAAAAATCTTGGCGACTCTTGGGTTAAGTAATATTTTGTAAGACGCTATTCTATAAAATAACTATGCAAAGGGGAGTTAGATAAAATGGGGAAAATTTTAAGCAAAGTGGAAATTGAAAAAAGTTTAAATAATTATAGGAATATAGGTAATATGGACAATTTATATCGAGAGCATTATGTGGTATCAAATAATCTGACAAGAGATACGCATGAAAGATATTGCGACGTTGTTTGTGCGTCGCTACTAGCTCACATAAAATCTTTAACTGATGATGTATCTTTTGATATTATAGATAGACATACTACGAGTAAGCATTATAATATGAGTGATATTCACACAGGGGTAATTGAAAACCTAGCATCTGGAAGGGTCGAAGAACATATTGCCATGCAAATGAAGGGAAAAGATTATGATTTTATTGGCAAAGTGTTGGACTATCAGACTCCACTAAAATCTAAGCGGTCAGATGAGGCCGGTAAAATTGATTTGCTTGCAATAACAGGAAGCGTGTTAAGAATAATAGAGCTTAAAATACCTAATTCCAAGGAATCATTACTGCGCTGTGTGCTAGAAGCATACACGTATTTTAGAAAAATTCATAAACAACATTTGACGGAAGATTTCAAACTCACTGGCGGTGCAATCGTTATTCCTGCGGTTTTAGTTGCAGATGGTGGTCACCAAGTCAAAGAATATCTGCGTGATAATAGTTTAACAGTAACTTTGATGCACAAGTTGGGCGTGGAAATATTCACTTATGTTGTCGATGCAAATAACCAAGTAACTAAAGTTTCCAAACCATGGCTAAATAAAAACAATTATATCTAGATTAATTTATGACAATAAGGGTCTGTCACCTATTGTCATAAGGAGGAGCTTAACATGAACAGAATTAGCATTATTTGCCTTGGCGTAAAGGATATGGCACAGTCCATACGCTTTTATCGCGATGGGCTTGGCTTCGCCACCGATGAAAAAGAAGATAGCCCCAAGGTGGTTTTCTTTAATACTACCGGTACAAAGTTTGAACTGTATCCTCTTAAGTTGCTTGCAGAGGATATTAACGAGAAGAATCCGCCGCATATTGCTACAGGTTTCGCTGGAATCACTCTGGCCTATAACGTGAAAAGTGAGGACGAGGTGCATGAAATAATGGAACTGGCGAAAAGAGCTGGAGCGGTTATTGCTAAAGAACCGCAGAGAGTTTTTTGGGGTGGGTATAGTGGGTATTTCACTGATCCCAACGGCTATTATTGGGAGGTTGCCTATAATCCCTATTGGAATTTCGATGAGCAGGATATGCTGGTGTTGTAAAATAACAGAAATTATTTGCTTAGTGGCACTTAAGACAAAAAATGTCTACAATGCATATTGGCAATAGAATAGGAGAAATATGAAAAAGCTAATTTTAATAAATGGAACAATGGGTGCTGGTAAAACGACTACTTGTCAAGAACTTCTTAAATTACTGCAGCCCTGTGTATTTTTAGATGGTGATTGGTGCTGGAATATGAACCCGTTCATTGTAAATGAAGAAACAAAGCAGATTGTAGTGAAAAATATTTCTTTTATGCTAAATAATTTTATAGCGTGTTCAGAATTTGAATACATCATATTCTGTTGGGTTATGCAAGAAGAAGCAATAATAAGAAACTTGTTGAAAAATCTTCACTTGACAGATACTAAAGTATATAAATTCACGCTAGCTGTTTCTAAAGAAGCACTTGCACAAAGATTAAATAAAGATATATTTATTGGCAAAAGAAAACCTGATGTTTTACAGCGAAGTATAGAAAAAATTCCATTATATATTAACATGGATACAATACATATTGATGTCAGTAATATTTCTCAAGTGGGAGCTGCAAGGCTAATTTTCAACTCTATTTCTAAACCGGCACTATAATCAAGTGGTAAGTAATAATTTCAAAAAACACAAATAAAATCGCCGCTATTTACTCATCTATTTTGTCAGACCTTGCGGTTTCGTAATATGAGGTACCTGTGTGTACTGGTGGCCTATTATGAAATCCTCGGTCTTTCGCGTATATGAGCAAATGTCGGCAATTTTTGCATTTATGGTTAACAACTAGAGAACTCATATTTTTAATATGATAGGATGGATTTTATGACCACAAATTGATTGGCATTTTTTGTATAAAACTAGTATTTATGGATGTTTGTAAATGGTAAAATAGACTGCACAGATTTCCGCCAATAACTACACATATATCTG
>VSSQ01000096.1_pt1 | contig 122847 bp, 115 predicted proteins | sample 4763081 | NCBI WGS metagenome assembly VSSQ01 (sample SAMN12137344, study PRJNA551015) | bioreactor metagenome | isolation source: SDC9 anaerobic chlorinated ethene degrading culture | place: USA: Knoxville, Tennesee | collected 2015-01-01 | reverse complement strand
AGCTAACTGAAAATTTGACTCGCTTAGAGTCTTGACATATTACCGAAGGACTTTTGGAAATGCCAGATTATTAATAAAGCTCTTTTGAAACTGAGGATGATTAGCCAACTCGACAAACTCTGCTTTCTCGGCAATGGCCTGGCAGCGTTGAATGTGCTTGTGTGAAAGCAAAGCCTTGGCAGCCCCTTCTCCCGCCGCATTGCCCACGGAGCGGATTCTGTTTCGTTCTTGTATAGGGATTAAGCCAATAGCCAAGGCGCTGTCCAAATCCACAAAACTGCCGAAAGCACCGGCGATAAAAACCTGTTCAATGTCTTCTGGGTTGACGCCCAAGGTCTGCATTAAGATTTGCGATCCTGTGCAAATCGAGGACTTAACCAGTTGAAGCTCCCGCACATCCCCTTGGGTAATGACAATATCCGAACCGTTGGCGCTTTCCTCAGCAAAGGCCAGTACAAATTCCCGCTGCCCCTCCTTCTCCCTTATTCTGGACCGGAGCTCAGGAGAGAGCTGCGCCATTTGACTGTTCTCCGCAAATCGCCCTGAGGAGGTGATGATCCCCCTGCGCACCATTTCGGCGAGAGCTTTAATGATTCCCGATCCACATATTCCGGCAGGGTTCTGAGCGTTAATCGTTCGGATCAGGACATCTTCCTGCAGGATGATATCATCGATGGCCCCATCCGTGGCCCTCATACCGCAGGATAGCTGTGCGCCTTCAAAAGCGGGACCGGCAGCTGTAGAGGTAACAATCATTCGCTCCCGATTGCCGAGAACAATCTCCCCGTTCGTTCCTAAATCGATCAATAAGGTGAGCTTGGGAGTCAGATCCTGATCCATAGCCAAGATAGCCGCTGTGGTATCTGCACCCACAAAACTGGCAATATTGGGGATAAGAATCACCCGTCCCCCCGGGTGAATATCCAGGGAAAGTTCCTGGGGTGGAAAAGGTGACAGTGATTTAAAGGCTTGCACATAGGGAGGGATAGTCAGGCTGGTAGGTGAGATCCCCATCAGAAGGTGTTCCATGGTTGAATTTCCCACGATGGTCACCAGATAAATATCCTGTACCCTTATCCCGCTTATGGAGCAAAGCCTGCGGATCAGGGTATTTAGACAATGGCGAATCAGATCAGAAAGCTGTTTTAATCCTTCCGGCTTCTCCGCCGCTTTAATGCGGGAGATGACATCGGCACCATAGGCTGACTGAGGATTGGTTTCGGCTGCGGCAGCAACCGCCTCCCCCCTATTCATGTCCATAAGCATTCCAGCCACTGTAGTACTTCCGATATCGAAAGCTACTCCGTAAAGAACTGAGGAAGTATCTCCTGCTTCCACAGCTGTCACATGATCGCCCAAGTGAATCAAAGTATAGCTCTCTGTCTTGGTCTGGGCCAACAAAGCCATATCCCGTAATGCAGTGATATGTAAATCCTGCTTCTCTTGCGATTGCAGCTCATTAACGTTGCTGATCATTTCCTGCAGCGAGTAGTTTTGCGCTAAAGTCGGATAGGTCGGTCGCATTGCCGACTTGCTGAGTATTGGAGCCCTATCCTCAAGGGAAATATGGATTCTTCCGATTTCCCCTTTCGCCGTGACTCCTCTTTGGGTGATGTCTGCCAATATGACTTGACCTAATGGATAAACCCGGCAGGCTAAGTATGAACCATCATTTTCAGGTTCAGCAGGGTTTCCCTTTCCATCCGCCACCTGTCCGCTCAGAACCCGGACCTTGCATTTGCCGCAGGTTCCTTGGCCGCCGCAGACCGACTCTAAAAATACACCTGCATCCGTTAAGGTATCCATAAGGGTCCAGGCTCTGTTTATAGCAGCGATAGGCTTTTGACTCCCAATGATGATTTGGGATGCTACTTCTTTATCCATTGCATAAACCTCGCTCAATCCCTGGTTAGCTATCCTCTATTGGGACATACCGATAATTTGCCAAAGGGGTTCATTGGTGTCGTGGCATAAATGGGTTAAAGTAACGATTTCCCCGGGAGGAACAATGACAAACTCATCATCCCAAGGGCCTGTGAGCAATTTCTTGAGATAGCTTGTGGAGCCGGGTATGATCTGATGGCTTAGTTTCAAGGTGGCGGCTATCTTTTCCGTAAGTTCGAGGAAGTCGGCTATCTCATAGGCCCCTGTATCAATTACGGCCAACCGGTGATAATGATTAAGGATTTGTCTGAACAGGCGCTCCGCCTTTTCCTTGCCATAGCGTTTCACAGCATACTGGTATTCCTGCCAGATGTTGCTTTCGAATTCCAGCCACCCTTTGGTGAGATAATAGGTGCCCATTTCTTCCGATATTTTCTTCCTGGCGTGCTGAGAACCCAGGAGAAGACTGATGCAATCATCAACACAGGGAAAGACCAGCTGGGCATGAGGGGAAGTCAGCCCCAGTAAAGAGTTGCCGCAATACCCAAAGGCCAGGAGGATGCGGTCCACATTGGTGATTCTGGCCAACTCCTGCTGGAGGCGCTTATTTAAGGTATCTGTGTAAAGATGCAGCCCCGATTCTATCCATAGCACAGGGAATGGGCAGTCAGCCTCTTGAATCGCGCTGTTAAGTTCATCCTTAAGGGTATGGCAAGCGATGATTACAGTCTTCATACAATTCACCTTCAGGATATTTCTTGATGTGTTTTCAGATTGAAGAGAGAGGAGCAGAGTTTTACTCCTTCTGAGCAATCTTTAACCCAATAATCTGCCTTGGTATACTGTCTGACCTGTTCATTAACTAAACCGCCAATGACCACCTTTACCCCCGGTCTTAGTCCCATTTTCTCGAGAGCTTGAACGGTCAGGCGCATTGAATCATAGGATTGGGTGATCAGTCCCGATAAACAGACGATGGAGGCCCTGTGTTCAATACATCCTTCGGCAAATCTTTCCGGAGCCACATCCACGCCCATGTACCCATTAAAGCGAAGCAAGCTAATCATTAAATTCTTGCCTATATCATGGATATCTTTTTTGACGGTTCCGAACAAAATCGTCGCCGAGGGTTCAATTACAGCTATGGCATTAGCCTGGTCTGACACCAGGCTGATGACATCCTTAAAGATCTCTGCAGACATCATAAGATCCGCCAGGAAGTACTTTCCCTGGTCGTATAAATGACCGACTTGGGTCATTCCCTGACGCGTCTCTTCAATAATTTCTATGGAGTCTTTGCCGCTTTGTATTTCCGACACCGCCAGAGCTAACACTTTATCCACATCGAGACGGGTTACCGCGGCCACCAGCATGCTTTCAACCATACGCATTCCTTCCCCTCTAACATGAAGTCCTTCTTAGCCAAAAAAACTCCGTGTGGAAGCGATCAGATGATATTTTTCGCCATGACAGATCATAATGGATAATCCTAAGGGTGTATTTTGTCTTCCATAAACCAATTGTTCAACTTTCAAGGCGGGAATTCCGGAAGATGCTTCTAACAGGTCGGCCTCAGCCTGGTGCAAAGATACGGCGGAAATGGTGACCTGATTGCCTTCGGTGATGATTCCTGTATGCCTGGCAACAGCTTCAGGAAAATCAGCATACTTAATTTCCTGTTCCACAAGGGGCTGCCCCCGCTGATAGGTCAGATAACGATTCTCCACCGCCACCGGTTCCCCGTCAATAAGGAGCAGCCTGCGAAATTGAATAAGTTTGGTTCCGGGTTTAATCTGAAGACGTAACGCAACCCCATCCTCCGCTGCTATAACATTGATAGCGAGCAATTTAGAATCATAGTCTTGCGGGTTTTCCGATCCGTGTTCGGCAAGATTAAGAATGAGCTCACTGAGATTCGGGTGAGCAACAAAGCTCCCCTTACCGCGGAAGGATTCAATCAGCCCTTCCTGAGCTAAGAGCCTCAGGCCATTGCGCACGGTCATTTTACTGATTCCGTATTGCTCACCCAGTTGAGTCTCTGAAGGCAAAGCATCACCCGGCTTAAGTTCGCCGGCCAGGATCTTTTCTTTTAAGTCTTCAGCAAGTTGAAAATAAACCGGTACAAAGGATTCTCGAGTCTTCATAACAGCCTTCTCCCTTTAGGTAATGATAGACAAAGGCAGCAGTCTGCCTTTGTCTATTGTATCATCAATTATTTAGAGGTTACAGATGCCACCATAGCTTGAACATTTTCTATTTTGGCATCAATAGGAATATCACAGCCCGGGTGGAGGATAAACCCTGTGGGACCTATTTCTTCGATCAATTTCCGGCAGTAGTTATGAACAGCATCCGGCGTTCCCAGGGTAAGCAGGGCTGCGGGTACATCACCCATAATACACATGGTATCTCCCAATATTTCTTTGGCCTTATAGATATCGGTCATGCCATCAAGCTCCAGAATAATTTTTCCTTTCGGGAAATCTTTGAAGCGCGCCAAGTCCCGGGTCCAATCAGAATCAAAATGAAGAATAGGGGTAATTCCGGCGTCAAGGATTTCATAAATCAGTTTCTCATAATAAGGGAAAACAAAGCGATCCCATTGGGCCTGAGACAGCATTTCACTGGCTGCCCGCCAGCCCCCCAGCCAGAGATACTCTGAACCCAGTTGTTTAGATCCTGCTATACTTTGCGGAGCCATGAAAGGTAAAGCGGCATCCATGGCAGCTTGCACCTTGTCCGGTATTTTAAACATATCCCGCACAAATTTAGAAAATGAACGGCCGCCACAGAACATTTCATAGGGGATTGTCGTTACACCCCCACCGCCTGTCAAGGTAGGAATACCGGCTTCTTTCCACATCTCGGCCACCTTGGGGGCATTTTGTCCATCAGCCATAATTTGCGGAAGCAATTCGGGACCAAAGTGTTCTGTTACATAGGACATCAGCCAGTTGGGCCAGCCTTCTTCGACAATCCGATCATAGTCACTCTGCTTCATCAATTCGGCTTCAACGACCTGCCACAACTCATTTTCCGGGAGCTCCTCTCCCGGCCGTTTGATCTTACTTAGCCAGGCCATTTCCAGCCCATATTTAAAGTAGCTTCCATAATCGACACCGTCCGCCCCGCCGACTTTTTCCACAGTTTTAATCATGGCTTCGGCCGAAACTAAGCTGCTGCTTATAAATTCAGCCACCGACATAGTTTGAGCCCGGGCCGCAAAGGCTGCAAATTCCAGCACCACAGGAGTCCGATCCGTTTTCTCGAGGGCCACGGCCTTCGCTATTCTTTCTTTCCGTTCTGCATATAACTGACTGTTTGACATGAGTTTCACTCCTAACTTTTACTTCTTTCCTGAGTAACCTAGGCGTGATCGTATAACCCTTCCCGATAGGCGTTATTGTAGGCCCGGCAATGCCTATCCAGTCCAAGCAAGGCCATTGAGCCTTTCAGTGAGCCTAACATTCCTTTGTCCGTAGGATTAAGAATATAACTATCCATACCCGCACTCATGGTTTGGACCATGAAGAGACGATTGAGAACTTTGCGGGCAGGTAATCCATAAGAGATATTGCTTAATCCACAAATGGTGTGAACGCCTGGATAACCCTCCATAATAGTTCGAATAACCTTTAAAAGTATTTTGCCGGTTTTTTGATCCGTGCTTATAGGAGTCACCAAGGGGTCTATATAAATAGCTTCCAGGGGCACTCCAGCCTGAACAAGCCGATTAATAACACTATCGGCAATTCTCAACCGATCTTCCAGCCCTTTCGGCATTCCTGAATCTTCAATGCAGAGGGCAATGATCTTGGTCCTGTATTCCAAAACCAGGGGCAATACAGCCTGCCAGCGGGCAGTTTCATTGGAAATTGAGTTGATCATGGGCTGTCCATGCCGGGCTCTTTGCAGACCTTCACTTAAAGCTGCGGGGTTGGGGCTGTCGATACTCAAGGGTAAGGCCGATACCTCCTGAATAGTATCCACAAGCCAGCCCATAGCGGCGATTTCCTGTTCCACTAAATTTCCGCAATTCACATCAAGGTAGGTTGCTCCAGCTGCCTCTTGGGCCTTAGCCACCTGCTGAATGGTTTCGGCATCCCTGTTTAAGACAGCAGTTTTGATTTCTGTACGACTGGTATTGATCAATTCTCCGACAATGAGCATCCCAGTGCCTCCTCTTCTGATCACCATGCACTATAGAATGGCTGATTCCAGGCTGATTTTAAGCTGAGAATTTTTGAGCGACTTCCACTGCTTCCTGAGCACTCCTGCAGACCGCATCGGCCTTTACATAATCACATACCGATTGGTCAACAGGACCGCCGCCGATAAGAATTCTCAGCTCATTCCTGAGGCCGGCTTTTTCAATCTCTTCGATGGCCGCCTTTATATTATCAAAGGCAGTCGTAAGCAAACAGGAGAACCCGATGACCTTTGGCTTATATTCTTTGATCCCTTCGATAAATTTTTCAGTAGGTACATCAACGCCAAGATCAATCACGTTAAAGCCATTGCATTTTAAAACCGTGCTGACAATGTTTTTCCCGATGTCGTGGATATCGCCATAGATTGTGCCCAAGACGAAATTTCCTAAATGAGATTGCTCTGTTCCGGATAAATCACCCAGTGCACTGATCGCTTCATTGAAAATTTCAGCCGACATAATCAATTCAGAGAGAAAATACTCTTTCGCTTCATACTTTTGACCAACCGCCTGCATGCCTTCCTGCAGCTCCTGAATGATATCCAGCCCAGGAACGCCTTGTTCCTTTAACGCCTGTACTCCCGCCAAGACGGCATCCTCATCCAGTGCTCCCAGTTTTTTCGCTAATTCACCGCTCAAAATAAAGACCTCCTTTTAGTATAGTTGTATATACTAGTATACGTCTATTCCAAGAGTAAACCAAATCTTCGCAATTGTAAAGACAATTAATATCCTTCAAAACGACAAAATTCTTCAAGAAAAAAATACTGCCAAATTCTGCACTATTCTGTTACAATGTAGGCAAGTACATAGAAAGGGAGGGGAATTATCATGTATGCAACTGTAGAATCTGACTGCATTGGTTGTGGCTCCTGCGAAGCTGTATGCCCGGAGATCTTTCGGATGAATGATGACGGACTGGCTGAGGCTTATGTTAATCCTGTTCCAGCGGAACTGGAAGAGAGTGCCAAGGAAGCTGCCGATATGTGTCCTGTTAATGTCATCATTTTGGAATAAAATAAGAAGGATTCCACATGACAAAGGCTTAGAAATGAACAATCATTTCTAAGCCTTTGTATTTTAATCAATCCGGATGTTTAGAGTATGCCTAAGCCAATGGGAATGCCGGAGGTATAGAAAAGATACCTCCCCATAATTTCTCCCACGATTAAGATCCCCACCGCTGTATATAAAAAGCCCTTTTGATTGATGAATTTTCCTGTGCGTGAAATAAGGAAAAGGAAAACCCCGCCCAACATCAGCAGCCAACGCAGGAAAACGGCAGCGCTGTAACCACCGGCAAGCAAGGCGGCACTTTCCTGGCCGGCCCCTGCCATTGCCCCTAAGCCGGCAACATAGTTGGGAAGAAAAGCGATTTGCACCAGGACGATGCCGAGAACGAAGAGCTCAAGCCTGGGGAGCTTTTCCCTGCCTTTTTGTCCGCTGGACACATAGAAGACGATGGCCCCCAGAACCAGGGTGGTAGCATAAAAATCAACCAAGGTGTTGGCACTTTGCCAGGCCGGGATGATCGTCTCCATATAAAGTTTAGCCATGGCGAATACGGCGGCCAAACCTGATAAGCAGGCTAAATACCCGGCTGTTTCTTTAAGGGAATGGGCTTTATGGGACCGTTCCAGCCACCAAAAGACCGCCAACAGCACAAAGAAGCCGCCGCTGAAGAAAATTTCCCTGCTCAGCCAGGACCCCATGAAATTGGACATACTGGTCAGGGCTAAGAAAGGTTTCCCTAAGTGGAGCAGCGAAGCGATGACGCCCACTGCACTCAGGATTAATGCACATAAGGTATTGGTCTGATAAGCGGAGGCTTCTTTGTCCCGAAGCCGGAGAATCGTTGCCCACAGGACTGCTCCCACAGCCGCCTGCATACTCAGGGTAAAGATGATCAATGGCATTTCTTTCATGGTGAAGCTCTCCCTTCTACTTTATTGCAGCCTTATGGGGTGTAATAACCAAGGAAGGTTTGGTGATGTCGGCACTGGGCAACCCTTTGACCTGAGCGATTTCTCCATATTCAGCTCGCAGTTCATCAAGGGGGCCGAATTTCAATACCCGCATAATGCAAGCATCGACACAGGCCGGATTTTTTCCTTCCTTTTGCAGATCAATGCAGAAGTTGCATTTGGATGCTGTCTTTCCGGCAACCTGGGGCACTTCATAAGGGCAGGACCAGGTACAGTAACCGCAGCCTATGCACTTATCCTGATCCACCAAGACGATACCATCTTCCTCCCGTTTGTACATGGCGCCGGTGGGACAATTCTCCGCACATTTAGGATGTTCACAATGATTGCAGCCCAGAGAGAGCCAGTAAGCAAAGACATTGCTTTTGAATACGCCGTTTTCTTCGATGCAGGAGCCGCCGGTAAATTCATGAACCTTTCTCCAGCGCAAGCCGTCTGCCAAATCATTTTTATCCTTACAGGCAATCTGACAGGTAAAACAGCCAATGCAATTGTGCTGATCCACATAAAAGCCGTATTGTTTTGCCATCCCCATCACCTCCTACGCTTTCTCTACTTGGACTAAATTGGTATGCTGAGGATTACCCCAGGCCAGAGCGGTGGGCTCCCAAGTGGTTAAGGTGTTGATACATCCTCTGGTATCCACGCCCTGAGCATCAGGGGTATACCAAGCTCCTTGAGGAAGGGAACATACCCCCGGGATGAGACGGGGAGTAACCTTCACTTTGACTTTTACCGTCCCCCGATCGTTAAAAATTTTTACTGTATCATCATCTTCAATCCCTCTTGCTGCGGCATCCTGAGGGTTGAGCCATAGCTTCTGAGGCTCCGCTTCCTCCATCCAGGGCAGATTATCAAAGGTGGAATGGACACGGCGTTTGCTGTGATGGCCGATGCATTGCAGGGGGTATTTCTCTTTCAGAGCGCCTTTCGGACCTTCTGCAACAGCTACATATTTAGGAACAGCCGGTATTCTCTCCGGATTATTCATATCGTAGAGAGTTTTGGAGAAAATCTCCACCTTTCCGGAGGGAGTTTGCAGCGGGTTCTTTTCCGGATCCTCCACAAAGGCTTGATAAGCAATAACTTTCTTAGGTTTCGTCTTATAAATGCCCTTTTCCCGGAATGCTTCGAAAGACGGGAAGTCGGGATGAGCCGCCTGGGCCACAGCGACACATTCACGCAAATATTGTTCCTGGCTCTTTCCTTCATCAAATTTATCAAGGACACCCAGGCGTTTGGCCAGTTCTGTGCAGATTTCATAAACACCCTTGCACTCATACAAAGGGTCCACCAATTTTTGTCCATACAGGGCAAGCCCTTGTCCCAAAGCCCGGGTGACGATATCCTCCTGCTCAAATTGAGTGATGTCGGGGAGAATGATATCGGCATACTCCATACTGGGGGTCATAAAATTCTCAATGCCCAGGATAAATTCGCATTTGGATGTATCTTTCAATAACTCGGTGGTCCGCCCGGTATCGGAATGCTGATTGATCAAGGCATTGCCGCCATAATTCCAAATAAACTTGATGCCATGCTGCAACCGGTCCGCACCTTGCAGGCCACCATTTTCCTTGGTGTGGTTGCCTCCTTTTTCAATGGCATCGGTAAACATAAAGAAAGATACTTTGGCTTGTATTGGATTTGTTCCTGCTGGGTATGCCCCCATTTTTACTGAAGTAAAGCCTTCATACATACCGGGGTTAGCGCCGAGTTTGCCCATATTTCCTGTCATCAGGGCTAAAAGAGGAACAGAAAGAGCCTGGAATTCTCCGTTGGCATGGCGCTGCATGCCCCGTCCCTGCAGAATAAAGCAGGGCTTGGCGCCGGCAATCTCTCTGGCCAATTGTATAATCGTTTCTACAGGAACACCTGTGATTTCCGATGCCCATTGCGGAGTTTTCGGCTGTCCATCGCTGACTCCCAGCAAGTAGCTCTTATAGGAATTTCCTGCCGGAACTCCCTCAGGCATGTGCTCTTCATCAAAACCTATACAATACTTGTCCAGAAAGGCTTGATCATGAAGCTCCTCTGTCAGTATGACATAAGCAAGGCCTGCCACAAGTGCCGCATCAGTGGTCGGACGAATAGGAATCCACTGGTCGGCAAAGGTGCCTACCGTATCACTGTGACGGGGATCGATGACAATAACTTTGGTTCCGTTTTCTTTCGCTAATTTGAGATAGTATGTTGAATTAAGACCACCCACTCTTGTGCTGGCGGGATTATCGCCGAACATCACGATCAGCTGGGCATCTGAAAAACTGGTGGGTGAGCTTCCTCCATAACCGGCTCCAAACATATAAGGAATGGCATACATATAATTGGCCTGGCTGTAGTTGCCATAAAAGCTCAGATATCCTCCCAGTGCATTAAGAAGTCTCGCAGATGCTCCCCCTACATAGCTTTGGTTAAATGCCCCACCTACCCCTGAAGCATAAATAAAATATACCGATTCATTGCCATATTGATTGATAATACGTTTTAACTCAGAAGCTGTGGTATCCAGAGCCTCTTCCCAGGAGATCTTCTCCCATTGCCCGGCTCCCCGCTCCCCCACTCGTTTCATGGGGTATTTCAGCCGATCCGGATGATAGAGGCGCTGACGCTGGGATCTCCCTTTCAAACAAGCCCTGGCCTGAAGATTATCCGGAGTATCCGGTCCCTCATTGTCCGTCACAAAACTCAGGACAACACCGTCCTTCACCTGGGCTTTAATCTGACAGCGCCCGCCGCAATTATGCCAACATATCGAAGGCTTTATTTCCGCATCAAGATGACGGTTTCCGGCTTGAGCAACTGCCGGTTCAGCTCCTGCTCCCGAAGTTAGGGGCATGCATCCCACCAGTGTCGATGAGCCGGCAACAGCTGCGCTCCATTTCAAAAAGGAGCGGCGACTGACCTTGAAATCTTTATTTACCATTTTCCTACCTCCGCTTCGCCCTTAAATTTTTTAGTTTCTGAGTCTGATGTTATCCATCCGCGCTTCCCTGAGCCCCCTTTCGCTGGGGAAGATTCTCTTCTGTAGCCTCCGTTTTGCTTGTACTTGTGAATCCTTTTGCTTTTATCTCTCCACTAATGCTTGCCTTTAACCTCCTTTCCGCCTCTCAGCCCTATAGTAGATTATTCGTTATTATATTGTGTATATTATCACATAGATATTAACAGTTTATTGCTAAATATTAATAAAATATTATTTTTTCTGATATCTCTCCGTGCAAGCCTGAAGGGTGCCGCGGGCTGCTTCTTAGCAGCCCGCGGCACCCTTCAGGTCTTTTATCTAGAGGCTGGCAGCCTTGGCAATCATCTTCTCCACCAGATTGATGGCCATAACTTCCAGCCCTTCCGTATTCAGATGCATGCTGGCTGTGGCGTCATAAAGCAGATTGGCCTTGGCCGGCCATTCGTCGTCGGCCAGCCACAGAATCAAGGCCAGCTCAAGTTTGGGCAGAACCTCTATGGCATAGGCTATGTCTCCCATTGCCAGTTTTTTGCCTTTGAGCATCTGGCATATGGACTCGAATTTCTCCGGTGAGTTGCCGAAGTGCTCTGCTATCGGATCCATAGCTTCCAGCTTAAAGGCTCCATAGTGGTTGTTTCCGCCCGGCAGCTCTCGGAAGGATATCCAACGTCCGGTAGGCTGGACTCCGCATACTTCTGTCAGGTATTGAAGGATAAGAATCTGATCAGTGATGTCCTCACAGGGGCTGATTTCCCCTTCGGGGTACCAGACCCGGTAATGTTCACCCCCATAGAAGAGGACCAGACTGGATTCGTCATAAGGAGCAGCTCCGGACAGCTCCAGAATCTTGGCAAAACTGCGCTTGGCAAATTCTTGCTTGGCATGCTCCAGGGCATCCCGGTATTTCTTTTGGCTTTCTTTCATGATTACCCCCCACCTTCACATCTCCCCAATTAACTGATTTGTCTAACTATTCTATTTTGAAGGTGTATTTCCTGCTGATCTCATGCCTTTATATGGTGTATTCTTTTTACTCTACAAACCTTCCTTGTTCCGGCACAGCGATTTCTTGGAAATGCTGAGCAAGATAGACTAAGTGATGGCTTAATTCATCCCCTGCCATGGGTTTGCCATGACTGGGGATGACCAGGGAGGGCTTCAATTCTTCCAATCGCTTTACAGATTTTTCGGCTTCCACCCAATCTGTCGTAAAGTACTTTGGCGGTCCGCCAATCTGCTCCTCTTGAGTCATCACGGACCACAAGGATTCCTGCTTCGTTGTCGTAAAGGCATCGGCAGCGAGAAGAACCCGATCTTTTTCCCGGAACAGGGAAATATGTCCGTCGGTATGGCCTGGGGTGTGAACCCATTGCCAACCCGGCATACCTGGGACCGCTCCATGATCAGGCAAGGGAAAGATGCGGTATCCCAAGTCAATTCGGGTATGGGGAAAGGTGGTGGATATCCCGGACACCAATCCTCCTCCTACTCCCGGATCAGCTAAAGGGTAATCCTTTTTGCCGGTAAGATAAGGAAGCTCCAGAGTATGGGCGTAGACGGGAACATCCCAGTATTCTGCCAATTCTTTTACAGAACCCACGTGATCGAAATGTCCATGGGTTAAAATAATGGCCTGAGGACGGCTGTTTTTTCCGAAACGGGAATGAACGGATTCCAGAATGAATTGGCTGGAGTTTTCCAGGCCCGTATCTACAAGAACCCATTTAGATCCTTCCCCTTCGGGTATCCCGACAAGGCAGGCTGTTACGATTCGGAATTCAAGAATAAGGATATCGGGAAGCACTTCTTCAGAAGAGGTGGTCAATGCTGAGACTAGTTCCACGAGTTTGTTGCCCATGCTGTTACCTCCTAACAAGTGATCTATTTTTATCTTTTTATTATGTATCCAGCCGGGGTTATTCATAAGTAAAAACCAAACGAACAAGACGATAGTTCTCAACTATTATTTGAGGCCGGTCGGCAAGAAAATAGGAAACATAAGAAGAGACGTTTTGGCTGTCCCCTGGAGGAGTCAAAACGTCTCTTTTATCCTTCTATCTTTTACTCTTCTGTCTTTTCCTTGGGATCGGTGTTCTTTTCTTCGCTGACAATTTCCGCATCGACGGTGTTCATTTCACGTTTAAAATTCTTTAATCCCTTATTCATGGCCTTCCCAACTTCAGGAAGCTTGCCGGGACCAAAAATAAGCAGCGCAATCACCAAGACGATAATGGCTACGGTTGGTGTAATCATTCCAAAAGTAATCATGGCTTCACCTCAATTTCTTTAGTTATCAGGTCTACTCTACTATTTTTTCACGCTACAGGCATCTTTAGACACCCGAAATCATACGGGATTTAAAGTATTACACCTCATTATATATTAGATAAGCTTATAATGCTAGAAGGTACCTGCATCTCTTCGGTGACGGACTCCAGAATCCGGGCTGTATTTTGGAGGTCTATGAACCGACTCTCTCTGAGAATCTCTCTTCCTTCGCACATAACCAGCAGCGTCGGTACGGTAAAGACCAGGAGCTGCCCTGCTCCTTCCTTAAATTCCTGAGTGTTGATTTGCCCTACGGGAATCTTGTAAACCTGTGCCACTTTCAACACTTTAGGCAAAAGGGCGTGGCAGACATTGCAGTCAGGGCTGCTGAAGTAGAGGATTGAGGTTTTTTGTTCTTGAAGAAGTTGGCTTAGCTGTTCATTGTTTTGAATGGTCAGCAACGGCTCTATGGACATGGGCTCAACACCTCTACTTTACCTCTACTTTTTCTTCCTTGTTTTCTGCTTCTTTTTCGTGGTGACGATCTCCACCCGGAAGCCTTTACGGCTTTGTCTTACAGTGGCGGCCATAAAGCCAAAGAACATCACTGCCCAGATAGCGGCCGTAACGGGAATACCGATAATCAGCCGTGCCCAGGTTGGCCAGAGGATCGGCCGGCTCAGAAGATACAGGACATAGAGAACACCTGACCAAAAGCCGCCTTCGTAGGTTACGGGAGGAAGCGCCTGCAGGACAGCCACTAATTCCACCGGACGGAACACATAGAGAATGCCCAAGGCCAGCAAGAGGACAAAGATCATATTCACCAGATACATGAACATGGATGCTCCCGGGGAAATCCGCTGCTGAGGATTTTCCGGGTTAAATCGGGAATAGTTAATGGAATAAAAGAGACCAATGGCACTGGAGCCCAGCGATAGAAAGATGGCGCCGAAGGCTAAAGCCAGGATCATCGTGGTGCTTAAGCCGATGGCCAGGGCGGTTCCCACCAGGAGAGCTTCCATCAGGACCAAGGTTGGTAAGACTGCCGCCAGCAGTTTTCCTAATACCACCGGCCAGCCTCCCAGCGGAACGCTGTTCAAAAGCCAATCGGATTCTCCTTCCCGGCCAAAGGAAAGCAGAGCCATGTTGCCGCTGAACATGATCGTGTACATGATAAAGACGGTGACCAGGGATGATTCGGAGCCTGGTGTGCGGACAAAGAGGTATTGGGCGATAAAAAAAGCCATGATGATCAAAGGAGTCAGATAGCCAAACCACTCCCGGGTATCTCTCTTCAGGTAAAGCAAATCCTTTTTGGCAACAGCCCACATTCCTGCCAAGGGAGAGGTTTGGCCCACGGGTTCTTCATGGAGCAGCGAAAATATTCCCTGCAGAGTGGTATCTGCCCTTCCTTGCAGAGTCGTACGGGAAGTTCTTGCTGATGTTTGGCCGGGTGTAACTTGGTCGGGCAAGGCTCTTTTCCGGCTTTTGGTGCGCCGGCGGCCCCCTTCACCCTGGCTCAGGGAGATAAAGCCCCGGCGGAACCCCTGTTCCAGGAGATTAAAGGCCAGGAGAAAGAGTCCGACCCCTACGGCGAGCAGGAGCAGGCTCCAGCCCAGCCCCACTAAGAAGTCTCCCGACATACCGGCTACTAAGGCCTGGGAGCCCCATCCCCAGGGAAAAAGATGCATCAGGTTAAGGACCTGCTCATTGCCTGTAAGCCAGGAGGTCATGTCAAATTGCTCTTCCCTGCCCAGGATCAGATTGGGAATCTGGAAAAACAAGGCGATCATAATTCCCGCCAAGGCTCCGATGAAGCCTACGGCTTCTTTGCTGCGGTGGGGGGGAACGATGCGCATCACGACTAAATTCAGCAGCTCGGCAATCGCTGTGCCGATGATCATGAGACCCAGCCCCACCAGCAGGACAAGGATGTAAAAGGCAGGACCGGCCTGAAAGAACAATCCATAAAAAAGCCCCGGCAGAAACACGAAAAGAAGTGCTGTCAAGAAGTTGCTGGCGATGACGCTGAGGGATTTGACCGCAAAGACGGCTTTCAAGGATACTGGAGCGATGAAGAGCAGCTCCAGATCCTCCGACATATACAGGGCGGCAAAAGCGGCGGTGATCCCGAAAAATATCTGACCGACCAATCCCCCTAAAAAGAGCAGGGAAAGAAATCCTTCCACCACTTCATAGGAAATCGAGCCCAAAGCTCCATAAGCCAGGTAACCCATGGAGGAGATGAACGCTACTATGAAAAAGATCAGCAGGGCATAAAGCAGCATGGCACTTTTGGGCCGATGACGGAATTTGTTCCAGGACACCCGGAATTGATTTTTGAAGAGGAGAATAAAGTCCTGAAAGAAGGATTGAGGGGGCGGCGGTGTTTCGATAGGAGGCGGTAAAAGGATTCTCACGCTCGTCCCTCCTCCAGGCTTTTGATCAATTCCTCATTTTCATGACCTCCGGTCAGCTCCAGGAAAATATCTTCTAAACTTTCTCCCCCATGTCCTACGTTTTGGCGCAATTCCTCCGGGCTGCCTTGAGCGATGAGTTTTCCTTTTTGCAGAATGCCCACCCTGTGGCACATTCTTTCCGCAATCTCCAAGATATGCGTAGAGACAAAAACCGCCGCTCCCTGGTGTGCCAATTCCTGCAAAACATCCTTGAGGAGACGGGCGCTGGCCGGATCCAAGCCTACGGTGGGTTCGTCCAGGAGAATGACTTTCGGTTGGTGGATCAGAGCTGAGGCCAGCACTACCTTCTGGCGCATCCCGTGGGAATATCCCTCCAAAAGTTCATCAGCTCTGTCCAGCAGGCCAAACATCTCCATAAGCATCTCTGCTCTTTTGCGGGACACATCTTTAGGTATCTGATAAAGATCGCCGATGAGCTTCAGAAATTCCCAGGCCGAGAGCTTGCCGTATAATTTGGGTTGATCGGGGACGTAGGCCATCAAGGCTTTGGCTTGAGTGGGCTGCTTGCGAATATCATAACCGCAGATCAAAGCTTCCCCTTCACTGGGCTCCATAAGTCCGGTCAGGATTTTGATGGTAGTGGTTTTCCCCGCCCCATTGGGTCCCAGGAAGCCAAAAATCTCCCCTGCCCTTACCTCCAGATTTAGCTGGTTCACCACAGGAACATCGCCATAGCGTTTGGTGAGTTGGTGGGTTTTTATCAAAACTTGATTCATAAGCTACTCCCTTCTTAAGAATCTTGACGTTTTTTGTGCTCAGTTTTCAGATCTTTCTACAGCTTAGTCTAACTAGATTTTCTGTGAGCATACGCCATGATTCAGGCCTTTCTCAAAAAGAAAAGCAGGAACAAGGTCTCCTGCTTCAATTCGAGAATTAAATTCCTGCTCTAAGGAAATTATAGCCATTATGAACTGCATTATCAAGAAGTTGCTTAAGGAGAAGATTATGAAAAGAACCCGACCTTTGGTCTTTTGGCTTTATATCCTGTTATGCCTGACCATTGTCCCCATGACTTTCGTTCATCTTGCCCGCTTAAACTGGCTATCCACCGGGATGTGCCTGCTGACTCTGCTCTTTATGTCCATTCCCTTCGTTTTAGAGACTAAATACAAACTGACCATTCCCCGGGAATTTCTCACCGCGCTGATTTTATTTCTTTACGCTTCCATGTTTTTAGGCACCGCCAACCGCATGTATGATGTGTTTTGGTGGTGGGATAAAATGCTCCATGGTGCATCAGGCTTTATCTTTGCTCAGATGGGTTTCTTGCTGCTGATGTTTCTTGATGCCCGTCAGAAGCAAGACTCGGGAAGGAGCAGGCTCCTGGCTGCCCTGTTTGCCTTTTCCTTCTCTTTAGCCGCCGGCGGAGTCTGGGAGATCTATGAGTATACTATGGACTGTACCTTTGGCACTCTCTATCAAGGGGTGGGCATCCACGATACCATGACGGATATTATCCTGGATGCCTTAGGGGCTTTGGTCTTTGCTTTGCTTCTCTACTTTCGAAGAAAGCGTGTCCCGTCCTCTCTTGTTTAAAAATTCGGCAATTCTGAAATAACTCATCTAGATGAGTGAATTTCAAAAACGGTAATCTTTAAAGAGCCGCCCCCTTCATGGGGAGCGTTTAAGAAAACCGAGACACAAATGCCTCGGTTTATCTTAAACTTATTCTACACTGTTACCAACGACTTCGCCTTTCTGGATGCGTGATTAAAAGGCAAATAAGGCGAAGACAGTGTCTTCGGGCGAAGCCGGGTTTTCTTTACAAATCTTCCGTTCTTACGCTGATTTTATTGATTGAGGGAACATCAATAATCCGAGTTGCCACCTGCTCCGCTAAATACATATTATGGGTAATCAAAATGATGCCTAACTTTTTCTTGTCTGCGTGCCGCAGCAGGAACTTCCAGATATGAGCCTGGTTCACTGCATCCAACATGGTCGTCATTTCATCGGCGATTAAAAAACGGGTCCGCTCTCCTAAAGCCCGTACTACACAAAACCGCTGCAGTTCACCGCCGGAAAGTTCATTGGGCCAACGCTCCAGCCACATTTCCCGGATGCCCATTTCCTGCATAATCTCCGGATCCAGTACGCCGGCTTCTTTCAAGGAATACTTCATTTTCCAGCGGGGATTCAATGCTTTTTCCGGATGCTGATAAACCAGTTGCACGGGGCAGTACTCACCTTTGGACAAAGGCTTCCCATCCAGAAGAACAGTTCCTTTTTCCGGTCTAAGAAAACCGGCCATAATTTTGGCCAAAGTGCTTTTTCCATAGCCGCTGGGCCCAACTAAGGCTACCCTTTCGCCAGCCTCGATCTTCAGGTTCACATTATGGAGAACCCAAGGTCCGTTTGCGTAACGAAAACTCACGTCTTTCACTTCAAGCATGGTAGCCACAAGCACACCTCAATTCATCGCCGTCAATTTCCCAAACCGCGCAGCTTAAACCGCATTGGGGGCAGTGAGCTATTTGAAAGCCATTTTGCGGCAAAGCCCTAAAAAGGGCCCGGCTGTAAGGATGCTTTAAGCCCTCACCGTCCCCGGAAAAATCTTCCCGCCTTGCCGTCTCAACCACTGTACCGCTGTGAAAAATAGAAATACGGTCGGCCACATTTAAGGCTAAATCAATATCGTGAGTAATCAGCAACACTCCCTTGCCCTGATCGGCAAATTCTCTGAAATCCTTTAAGGCCTGAATCGCCAGATTTAAATCCAAACCGGGAGTGGGTTCATCGGCAATAATCAGCTCTGCATTCGCCACCACCGCGGTGGAAATCAATATCCTGCGGGCCATACCGCCCGAAAGTTGAAACGGATAAAGTTTTTCTGCTTTCCCATCCAAGCGATATTTCGCAAAAGCTTTCCGCTGAGCCTCCCGCAGCTTTTCCCCTCCGGTGCCCCGCACCTGTTCGCCAACACGCATCAACGGGTCAAGATAGGCCACGGATTGGGGAATAAAGGCAATTTCCTTCCCTTGCAGCTTTTCCCGATATTCAGGGGTCAGCTCTTGGTCTTTATAGGCCATTTTACCACCAACTTGGGCATTGTAAGGTAGAATACCCATGATAGCATGAGCAAGCAAGCTTTTCCCTGAACCACTGGAGCCGACTATCGCCAGAATTTCCCCGGTATGAATCTGAACACTCAAATCAGCAATCGCCAGGCTTGTTATTTTTTCTAATGAGGCATCATAACCGTCGAAGGTTACCGAAAGACCCTGAACATCCAAGATAACTGTCTGCTTAGCTTCAGCCACTCTCTAAACCTCCTACTCATGAGCGGCATAGGGATCAATTAAAATCTTTAAATAGTCTCCTATTAAATCAAAGAGCATGACCACCAACAGTAAAGCTAATCCAGGAAAAAAGGCCAGCCACCACATCCCCGTAGCCAGATGCTTCATTGATTCAGATAAAACGACCCCTACTGCCGGAACTTCCAAAGGTAACCCATAACCAAGAAATGTAATTCCCGCCTCATGCAAAATGGCATGGGGAAAAAGTAAAATCAAGCCAACCAGATACTGGGGAAGAACATGAGGAATGATGTGACTGGCTGCCACATACCAAGGGCTTTTTCCCAAAGCGCGGGCAAGTTGAACATAGTGGGCTGATCTTACCTGCATGACTTCGGCCCGGATTACCCTGGTCAAACTTGGCCAATGAGTTACAGCAACCCCGGTAATAACTCCAACTGCTCCGCCCCCCAGCGCAATCGAAATCAAAATCAGCAGAATCATATGGGGAATCCCCATGCAAAGATCAACCAGCCAATTAACCGCTGTATCTATCTTGCCGCCAAAGACAGCCGATAAACTGCCCAGCACAAGGGCAATAACCGAGCTGACTGTTGCCGCCAGCAGCCCAACGCGTATGCTCAATGAAAGTCCGGCCATCGTCCGAAAAAACATATCCCGCCCCAAGTAATCGGTGCCAAAGGGATGCTTCCAGGAAGGCGCCTGACTTCTAAAGTCATAGTTCGGCGCATACAAAGCAGAGTCCATCAGAATCCCCCCGATGGTAATTGCTGCTAAAACCAAGAGACCGCTCCCCATAATCAGCATAATTTTTCGACGGCGATTCATGACGAGCCTCCTTCCCGGATTTGAGGATCGACAATCCCATAGATCACATTGGCCAGGAAATTTCCCGTAAATACAAAAAGCACACTAAATAAGGCAATACCCAGCAGCAAAGGAGCATCTCCTTTCAATCCGGCATGGGTAGCCGCGTTTCCCAGACCAGGATAAGAAAAAACCTTCTCCGCCAGCACCGACCCGCCAAACAGTTCACTGACCGAAGCGAATTGCAGCGTTATGCCGGGCAAGGCGATATTGCGCAATCCGTGACGCCGAATAATCTCCCGGGGTTTTTCCCCCCGGGCTTTAGCAAAAAGGACATATTCACTCTTAAGTACGTCAATGAACTTCTGACGGGTATGAAGGGCAATGCCGGCTACACCGGTAATGCTCAAGGTTAAGGCAGGTAGAATCAGATGATAAATTTTATCACCTAGAGTAACCTCATGGGCCAATTTATTGATGGGGGCTGCCAATCCTAAGGGAAACCACTGTAAATAGACAGCAAAAACCATTAAAAAGAGTAAGCCCAGCCAAAAAAGCGGTGTGGATGCCAATATCAAACAAAACGTTTTAATAAAGCGGTCGATCCACTTCCCCTTATTCACGGCAGCGATAATGCCCAAAGTAAACCCCAGCACCCCGGACAACACCCAGGCTACTCCCATCAAGGCCAGCGACGCCCGGAAACGCTCGCCGATAACCTTCGCGACAGGCTGGCGATAAGTGATAGATTCGCCCATGTCACCCTGAAGGACATGGGTTATCCAGATGCCATAGCGCTCTACAGGCGATTTGTTAAGACCCCAATGTTCAGCGATATTCGCCCTTTGCTCTTCGGAGACGTGGGCATCACCCAAATAAGCGTCGATCGGATCAATCGGCGACAGCGCAATAAGCATGAAGCTGATTAGACTCACGGCCCCAAGCAGAGTCAGCATCCGTACTAAAGTACTGCTGAAATAGCGCCCCAATCCTTTATATACCGTGGTACTCATACTACCAGGACCACTCATTCATATTTTCTACAATGGAAATCCCCTGCCCCCGGGTTGGCAATTTCTGCAAAGAGGGGATCTTCAGCCCTTCTTTGACAAGATAAGTGACTTCCGGACGAACGATCCACAAGTACGGAATATCCTTTTGCGCAAGAGCCTGGCCTTCCTGCCAGTATTTATTTGCCTCGTCAGAGTTCGTTGCCGCAAGGGCTTTTTGGATAACCGCATCAACCTCCGGATTGGTATAAGAAGCCGGGTTGCCGATAACCGCTACACCAATTTGCGAAGAATCATAATAACGATAGAATTCTATGGGATTAGGCTGACCAAAGACCCAGCAAGTCGGTAAATTCCTCGCTTCCCGGCATTCCGACCAAGGTGCGGATTTGGGGATAATCTGTATTCCCAGCTTTTTCACATCTTCTGCCAGAGCAACGACCGTATTATAACGCGCCAGATCATTGCTTCGTCCTGTTATCACGATTTCCGCCTTAATATTATTTTTCTCCCGGATGCCGTCCCCGTCAGTATCTTTCCATCCTGCATCTTCCAAGATCTTTTTCGCTTCTTCAACCTGGTTGTCTTTAAACATGTCGCCATTACTCCAGGGAAGTTCCTTCGCCGCTCCATAAGTAACTTGCCCAAATCCGTTCAAAGCGTTTTGGGTAATGAGCTGCCGGTTTATCCCAATGTTCAAGGCTTTGCGAATCGCCGGATCACTTGTGACATTATTGCCTACTTTTTGCCCTGAAGGGTCGGTCGTTTCCGGAATCGTTGGCAGGTTAATGGTAAAAGCATCCATGGCGGACATTCTATATAGTTTCATTCCGTCAACCGGCGTGCTGGCAAATTCAGATTCGACAAGCACCAAGTCCAACTGCCCTGATTTCGCTGCCGCCAGAGCCGCATCTTCATCCAATTTTAAGATGGTTACTTTCTTAAACTTCGGTATTGGGCCGTAATAATGTTCATTCGGTACCAGGATCAACTTCTGATCAACTGCAAATTCGGCAACTTTCCAGGCACCGGAGCCCATCGGATGATCCCCATAGTTTTCATTATAGAGATGCTTGGGGACAATTCCCACCTCGCTTAGATTAAAGACAAACGTAGACCAGGGGGCTTTTAAGCGGAAAACAACAGTACTTTCGTCTAAAGCTTCAACTGAATCCAGCATGGTCAGATCCGCGGCGGAAGCTTTGCTTTTGGTTGTTTCAAAAGTAAAGGCCACATCTTCCGAAGTTAAGGAATGGCCATCCGCAAATTTTGCATCATTGCGGATTTTAAAGGTGTACGTTAATCCATCTGCACTGATATCATAAGAGGTGGCTAAATCATTGACCAATTGGTTGTTTTCTTTTACTTGCAATAAGTGACTGTGAAATATATCCGGTGCCCATACGCCATAGCCTGTGGTCGGGTCAAAACCACCGGCCACCAAATTGACCCCGGCCGAAATAGTAATTTCATCTTTCGCGACATTTTCTGTGATATTTTTTCCGCCGTTAGAAGCAGAACAGCCCACCATCAGCATTAGTCCGGCGAGCAACAGCAATAATACTATTTTTCTCATATGGCCTTCTCCTTTTATTCTTGATTTTAATAGCATGTTATATCAACTGGAATATGGATATTTCGCTATCCATTTTCACCTCCTTATGGCGAAAGAGTCTCCCCAATAATAAATCTCCCTGCAATGATGCAGGGAGAACTTACCTTGAACAAGCCTAAAAAAGCCTTACTAGTGTACTTAATCAGCTTTCTAAAAGGCAGGTCTTCTGGCTCTCGTGTCATCCTCCTCCCACGCCTTCCCATCTCTAAAAAAGACAGTGACATTCTGGGGATTCGTCTCCGATTACAGCGGCGGATCCGCACCGGACTTATACCGGTTTCCCTATTCTCCCTATGGGCACCTTAAGCTATGTATTCGGTTTTAAAGCAAACAAAACCCATTTTCGCTAAGAAAATGGGTTAAAGCACAAGTGCAACCGTCATATCCCTTTTTCCGCGAAAGGCGTAGACAACCAGTATTAGGCAGGTTTCCTGACTTGCGGGTCTTTGCTTTCTTTCTCCTTCCCGGATAAAACCAGTGGTTATAAAAGAAGCTCTCCGCATACAGTGGCGCGACCGTCCAGGAATTTCACCTGGTTCCCTATTATCCTCCGATAAATCAGAGGCACCTAAAAACTGAATATTTAATTCACTTATATTGTTTATAACATATATTATGACAATTAACAACCCAAAGATCACTCGAGATTCAAACGCTTCTTCAAAATAGTATTGGTGATGGCGAAGTAAGCAGCCGTGATCAGTGCCGACTCAATCAGTATGAAGGCAATGAAAAGGTGGATCTCCGTGTGCATAGTGAGAAAATTCCCCGGGGTAATATTCCAGGCATTGCCATGCCCTATTATAAAACCAATCCCCATGCTGATCATTTGGGTTAAGGTATTGAGTCCGATAAAGGCAGCAAAGGAGGCCAGAATACGGTGCTGATTAAACAGGTGGCCAACAGCAATCGAGGCGTAGAGGATTAAAATGGCCGATGCCAAAATGAGGAAGATCCCGATCACAGCCTCGACGGAATACAAATAAACCGATGTGCCCAGATAACCCCATAGTGTGCCAAAGAATTGTGTCAGCTCCCTCATAATGTGCTCCCAGTCCCCTGCTTTAAAAGCGATGAGTATGATGGAGAGCATGGCCACAAAGAAACTGAACACCAACCAAAACATGGAGATCAGCATCTTGCAGACAATGTGCTGCCAGGATTTTACAGGGAGAGTAAACATCAGGTAGCCTTCTTCGGAGAGAAGATTCTTATAGAAGCGCTGAATCGTCATAATCAAAGTCATAACAAAGATACCGGCCATGATAAAAATATAAACAGCCATACTGATCACCGCCGGAGTTTGCCATTGGTGGCTGGCACTTACCCCCAGCATAAAGCGGTTAATCAGGGCGAAAACCAATAAAGCCAGGTATAAGGGCAGGAAAACTCTTCCTGTGGCTTTCAACTCATATTTCATCAACTTACTTAGCATTTGAACACCTCCCGGAATAAGGCATCGACGGATTTACCTTTTTCACTGCGGATTTCATCCACTGTGGAGGTCAAGACAACTTGACCTTGATTGATAAAGACAACATAATCGAGGATATTTTCAATTTCAGAGATAAGGTGGGTGGAGATGAGAACAGTTCCCTTTTCATTGTAGTTGCTGAGAATGGTTTTCAGGATATAATCCCGGGCTGCCGGGTCCACTCCGCCGATAGGCTCATCTAAGAGGTAAAGATCCGCTTCACGGCTCATGACCAGGATGAGCTGAACTTTTTCTTTGGTGCCCTTGGACATGGTCTTAAGTCTGTCATGAGGATTGATGTTGAGGTTTTTCAGCATCTCGAAGGCCTTTTCCGGCTTGAAATCCTCATAAAAGTCCTGGAAGAACTCAATGATTTCGTGAACTTTCATCCAATCATTGAGGTAAGTTTTTTCCGGGAGATAGGAGATTATTTTCTTGGTCCCGATACCCGGCTTTTGGCCATCGATCAGAATCTCGCCCCCGCTTGGGGTGAGCAGCTCATTGGCCAGTTTGATCAGGGTGCTTTTCCCGCTGCCGTTAGGTCCTAAAAGGCCCACGATCTGACCCCGTTCCAAAGTTAAGTTAATCGTGTTCAGGGCCACCTTGGTGCCGTATTTCTTGGTCAGCCCCTTGCATTCCAGGATTGGGTTCATTTCTTCATCTCCTCTGCCATAGTGTTGATGATGGTTAGGATCTCTTTTTGTTCAAAGCCCATCATTTTCATTTTTTCCAGAAATTCAGCAATTTGTTCTTTGGCTACTTGGGTTTTGGCCATCTCTACCATATGCGCATCCTCCGTTACCGATCGACCGCTGGTGCGGTGGGTTATAATCAATCCGTCCTCTTCCATTTTGGCTAAAGCTCTTTGCATAGTATTGGGGTTAACAGCCGCCTCTTGGGCCATATCCCGGACCGAAGGCAGTTTTGACCCCAGAGGGTATGCTCCGGAGAAAATCTTCAGCTGAATCTGCTCAATTAACTGGGTGTAAATCGGTCTGTCCGTCTTTAAATCCCATGACATGGTCTCACCTCTTGTCTCAGTGTATTATTGTATTAAGTTCTTAATACAATAATACACTATTCTCTCTCGATGTCAAGATAGGTTATATACTTTGTTCCATCATTATATTAATAAGCAAGTGAACGGTAGTAAAAAGCCATGATCGGAAGGATAGTTCTCCCAATCATGGCTTAACTTTTCATGGCTTTACTTTATACTGAACTGAAGTCTCGTTCAATCCGCTGCTTTAAAATTATAAACCGGCTTAATCTGAGCCACGATCTCCACCGTATCGTGGATGTTTTTGATGATATCTTCCATGGGTTTGTAAGCTAAGGGGCATTCATCCAAAGTTTCTTTGTTGACCGATGTGGAGAATACCCCTTGCATCATTTCTTTATATTGGGTCAAGGTCAGGGAACTGCGGGCTTGGGAGCGGCTCATGAGGCGGCCGGCTCCGTGCGGAGCTGAATAGTTCCAGTCCGGGTTGCCTTTGCCGATACAGATCAGGCTGCCGTCCCGCATGTTGATGGGAATCAGGAGCCGTTCATCCTTTTGGGCTGAGACTGCGCCTTTGCGCAGAATCATGTGCTCTGTATCAATGTAATTATGAATGGTCGTGAACTGGTCCACGGCCTTGAGTTTCATCCCTTTAAGTATTTCATCCGCCATGGCTTTCCTGTTTAGGGCCGCGAAATGCTGGACAATTTTCATATCGTGGATATAGTCCTGAAAAAGTGCTCCCGAAGCATAGGCTAAAGCCTTGAGAACATCCGTTAGGACCTCTGCCTTTTTCCGTCTGACCTCTTTGGGAATTTCCTTATCCCGCCCTGCGGCTTTCAATTCGGCGATCAATCCTTCGATATCGGCCTTTGTGGACTTATTTAAAGCCCGATAAGCCTCCTCTTGATACAGCTTAGCTACTTCATTGCCTAAATGGCGGCTCCCTGAGTGAATTACTAAATAGTAAATTCCCCGGCTGTCTTGATTGATCTCGATAAAATGATTGCCCCCGCCCAGAGTACCGATGCTTCTGCGGGCACGGGTTAAATTGACTTCCCTTTTGCATTTGAGATCATCCAAATCAATACTCTCATGAAAACGGTGCTCCTTATTGCGGATATTAAAGCCGCTGGGAATTTTCTCATAGATCAGCTTATCCAGCTTTTGCAGTTCAAGGTGTGAACCTTCAAGCTGGGTTACTTCCATGCCGCACCCTATATCCACACCGACCAAATTAGGCACCACTTTATCTTTAATGGTCATGGTCGTGCCAATGGTACATCCCACACCGCTGTGAACATCAGGCATGATGCGAATCTTGCTGTCCTTGACAAATTCTTGATCGCATAAGGTTTCGATCTGTTGGCTGGCTCCTGCCTCCATCGTCTCGGTGAAGACCAAAGCGTGATTGTATTGACCCGTGATCTTGATCATGGTTTATCCTTTCGCAGCTTACTCTTAACACTCTGTCTTCTATTTGAAGAATAGTACAGACAGCTTCCAATCGGAGTAAAGGTGACGGCAAACAAATTATGCTTGGACAAGAATTCTTTCGATCTCTACTACATACATGGTGTGATAATCTTTCAGGGGATAATTCTTTTCATCCAGGCCCTCCACACTAAAGCACTCAGGTTTTAGTTCCTGGGCATAGAGCTTCTTGCCGAAGAGTGTCATGTTTGCTTCTTCAAAATAGGGAGTTCCATCACCTGCTTTGAGCACGGTTAAGCCGGATTCTTTAATCTTCTCCACATCTCTCCCGGATACACGTCCCAAATAGCCCAGCTGTTTTTTGTAAGAGCCGGGGAAAAAGGATAGAGACAAGGTAGTGGAACCATCCACAAACTCCTTGGTGTAGCGTGTGGGGCGAATAAAAATATAAGCTACATTCTTATTCCACAATACCCCAAAACCGCCCCAGGAGGCTGTCATGGTGTTGACTTTTTCATCTATGCCGGCGGTAATAAGCATCCATTCTTTGTCCAAAAGCTGAAAAGGGCTATGTACAAATTGTTCCGGGGTAATCTCTTTAAATTCGCGCATTTTACAAATCTCCTTTAACCTTGAAGTATTTCCATACACCGTACTAAGAATTTCTCTATGGTCTGCTCTTCTTCCTGCTTTTTTTGAGGAGTCATTTCACCTCTTCCTAAACGGTCGCAAAAACCAAGCAGGGCTATTTCCTCAATAGAAACTTCCGCGGCCATTTTTTTAACATTGGCAAAGGGCAGGCCTTTGACGACAAAGAGAATCTGCATATGCCAGCGGACCATTTTGGCGACTTGGTGGATGAATCGTTCATCCCGGGTTAACTCCCGGAGGAATTGGCCGGTCAGCTTCTCCCCCACTGCATCATGATCATAGGAAGTGATCCGCCCTTTGCGCACACGGGTGGTGGGGGCTTTGCCCAGGTCATGAAGCAAGGCGGCCCACATCAACACCTGGGGGTTTTGGCTGAGATGTTTTCTCTCCGCCGCGTTATCCAGAACCATCAGGGTATGATTCCAAACACTGCCTTCAGGATGATGCTTTGGAGATTGAGGGGTATCCTTCAGCGCTCCCAGCAGAGTAAAAGGATATTCAGTCTCAATTATTCCTGCCTTGTTTAATTCTATTATGAAGTTTGACGGTTTATTATCATTCATGAGGTGATTGTCGATTTCCTGAAAAGTTAGGCTTGGCATAGTCATTTCCCCTCGAATCATTTGATCTTTTTCCTACCTGTCTTTTAGTTTACCCAAAACAGGCAGGATATGTTGAAAAAGACCTGGCCGTTCAGCCAGGTCGGTACGTAATCCGTATGTGTTTCCAACGGGATTCCAACAGAATATCTTGACTGCTCAGAACGAATCGTCCATGATTTCGGGATAGGTTAAGACCATTCCTGTCACTTTATGGTCGGGCTTGATTTGGCGCGGATACTGTGCGGGATCTGTATCAAAATTAAAAGCTAAGGCAGCGGCGCCTTCCACCTTGAAGATGCCATAAAGGGTTCCGCCATGAATGCTTTCCGGCTCTACATACTTAGAGCGATAGGCGGCGAATACTTTTTCCGCCTTATCTCCCACCTTAACACCTAAATCCGTAACGGCTTGAGGGGATGTGGCATTGATCTCCAAGACTTTCCCTGAATCCGCCCCGATAAAGACCTTGATTCCTTCGTAATCCCAACGGTAGACCGGCTCAGGAAAATGTCCCGTTTCGCCGCTGGGTGCTGTTTCCTGATAGTTCTTCCCTAAGGCTGCCATCACCTGTTCTCTGGTATCCCCCAGATGGATACCGGAAATACTGGGGCGGATGTTTTGGGTGCTCTTCTTTTGGGTCTTCTGCCCGGGAATGTCTTCTTCAGTATAGTTGATATTCCCCTCCTGATCCCAGGACTCTACCCTATAGTAAGTGTCTTTCGCTTTCCAGAGATAGTCGCTGTCCTGATCGCCCAGAGTATAGATTTCTAAAAAGCCCCAGGTTTCGCCATACTCATGGAATTCATTGCCGTAAGCGATAGCTGTGCTGTCCGGTTTCCAGACAGGGGTATCCATGCTCTTGGGGTTAAAAGAGCTTTCCTGCAAGGTCTCAGCATTGACAATGCTGTTGATGGCCCCTTCAGCCAATTTCTCACTGATGATAAAGTGCTTGCTGTCAGGAGACCAGGATAAGCTGCGGACTGTGGGCTGAACATCCCTGACAAACCGAGCCTCTTCTTTTCCGATCTGCCAAAGGTAAGCTTCATCCAGGCCCTTTTTACTGGCACCGCCAGGCTGGATATAGAGCACTTGCTCCTGGTCGGGAGACCAGGTGATCTGGAAAATTTCCTGATTGGCATTCAGGGCGGATTCAATCTTCTCCCTGGCTTTACTCTTTTGTTCGTCAGTTAAATCGGCCGAATCAGGTTCCTTTGAGCCTGCCTGATCGACGGGTTGCGGATCGCCCTTGCTTTGACCGGGAAAAGCGGAGCAGCCCGTTAAGATTAAAGATAAGCCAAGGGCAGCTATTCCTGCCGTTTTAGTTAGTTTATTCATAAGCTCCTCCTCAGACCATTTACTGCGCTTGCCAAATATATAGACGTAAGCCCACAGAAAATTCTGTTGCTGCGGAGCTTAAATTTCAGACGACATGAGTCCCGCAAGCATCAGGCCCCGTTGATATTTGCTTCGTTCTTCAGGGGTTAGCCGATAGGCTTCAGAAAGGGCCTCTCCTAATCTCACCACATCCTCCACTTGACCGCTTTTAAGTTCAAGTTCAAGCTCGCAGATAGATTCCCTTCTACTGCCTGCTACGATCTCCCCGATATCCAGAGCTAACTCAATGCGGCTGCCGTCCTGGCCGATGAGGTCAAGGGTGCTGCGTTTAAAGCGGGTGCAGAATATGGGGAGAAGTTCTTCATCTTTAATAAGGCTCTCCAACTCCCGGCCTATGGCCAGATCCAGAAAAGGCTCCAGCGTGGGGGCATTCTCCGGTAGTTGCCGATTCCATTCACTTCTTATGGACAGCCCCTTCCGGGAAGAACCGAATCCTTTGATAGCAGCGATATACATCCCTGCGAAATTCCGTATCCTGTAACATACTTGATGATTGATGAGCAGATGGCTGGGAGTGTCATAATAGGTTGTCTCATATTCCCTGACCCGGAGCTGGAAATCCCGGCTTAACTCCTTAATTAAAGGGTCCTGAAGTATCATCTCCCCCAGTTGGGGATTAGGCACCTTGAGTTTTAGTTCAATTTCCTGAAATACCTGAAATTCTTGAGCCGTTGCCGTGTTTTCCCGGCACTCTCCAGTATCCGCAACAGCCCCGCAGCCTTTCGGGACCTCCTTAGCTTTCCCAACCTTCAGCTCTTGGGCAATATAGGTTATGGCTTCCTCAAGAGCATGCTGGTATGGAAGAGGCAAAGCCTGTACTTTTTCCTGTATTTGTATGAAAGCCTGGAGATGAGCCTTTAGAGCGTATCTATCATTGTTATAACAGGAGTCTACCAACAGGCTCAAATCATAAGCTTCTTTCGTTTGTCCCTTTTGCATGAGATAGTCATAGAGAACAAGAGCAAATTTAAAGACGTCGGATTGATTGGCAATAGTAAGACTCATAGAAATTTCTCCTCGTTTACTTTTTTGGACAAATAAGAGTATGACAATTAAGAGTATAGATTATTTTAACATCCTACGATGGGAATATCTATGGAAAGGGATTTACCTTGAATAGTTGTCTGAATTTTGAAGGAATTACCTTGGAAATGTTTAATTATTATATTTAGGTTATGTATTAATTTTTATTTAAGGAGGAGTGCTCTATGAATTGTGAACGATGCGGTGATCTCATCCCTGACGGTGAAAGCTTTGACCATCGAGGCAAGATCCTTTGTGAAGATTGCTATATAGGTGCTCTGCAGCCGCCCAAGTCCTGTGATGTAGCCGCAGTCCATTCCGCTAAAACCCATCGCCAGCTCTCCAGAGAAAGCGGAGCCGACGGGCTCACCGAACTCCAGTCCACTATGTATAACCGAATTAAGGAGAGCGGAAAACTTACCCGGCCTGAGTTGATGACTTTGTTTAACCTGAAGGAATGGGAGCTCGATAAACAGATTGCCATATTAAGACACTGCGAGTTGATTAAAGCCCGTAAAATAGGCGAGCAGATCTATATTGTACCTTTTGAACTGGAATAGATGAATAGAAAGTCATGTTAAGAATAGCTTCCATTAAGAAATAAAAATGAGAAACAAAAACAGAGTGAGGCATCTCCATTTTGGAGATAGTCCTGACTCTGTTTTGCCCATATATATCAGTGGCATGTATAGCAAGTAAGCTCGCCCGTATGATGACAACTTAAACATTCGGCTCTATTGTCGTATTCCTTATGCATTTTATGGCATTTATAACACTCTACATCAGCATCATGGTTTTCATTGGGGCGAACATGGGGATTGGCATAACCGCCATCTTTCTTAGGCAGTACGGTGCTGTCTGCCGTAAGAGCGGCTATCTCTTCATAGGAACCATGGCACTGGAAGCACATCTCTTTGGGCATTCTTACGGTGATATTGCCGGGGACTGTTGTGGCGCCTTGATGGGCTTCCTGGAGGGTTTCCAAGCCATGACAGTCCACACAGTTTTGTCCTTCCTGAGCATGAGCCGAGATGGTAAGCTTGGTGTTCTGCATAGATTCTACATTGCTGGCATGGCAGAGAGCGCAGTCCATATCCGGTGTCCACCAATCCTTGGTGTCCGTCGCCGGTGCAGTGGGTTCTCCTGTGGTCGGTGGTGTTGGAGTCTGTGCGGTATCCGTGGTTTGGGGAGGAGTATCCGCAGTGTTTGAACATCCGGCAATCACGCCGATAGCCAGAAACATGATGATAAGTGCCATCATCCGTAATCGATTCTGTCTTTTCAGTTTAACCACTCCTTAGGAATGAAGATTTTCTTTTGGCTACAATATTGGGCAATATTCCAGCTCTGCCTTGATCGCGATTCCTTTGCTGATCACAAAGGAAGTCTGAAAAGACAAGAAATCATCTTTGGTTACATACAATTCCTGCCTGCCCTCAGGCACTTCTAATACGGCCACCCCATTGGCATCGGTGGTTGCTTTGTATAAGCCCAGCATCACATAGGCTTTAGCAATGGGGGTTTGCTCATATTTGTCGAGGACCTCAATCATGACTTGATGTTCAGAGGGCTTGGTGGTACGGCATAAAAAGGTCTCCGGCTGAGCGTGGTGTTGAATCTCCAGTTCCTGTGTGCAGCATTGGATCACCCATTTATGGAGGGTTTCTTCTTCTGGGGAACTGAGCTCTTGTTCTGTCCAATAGACTCCATTGGTCTGGGGCAATACTGCTTCCCCCAAATGTCCGTAAACCACACGATGATTGTCATCCTCGATGACTAAAGGAAGGCCCGCCAGAGAGCAACCGGCAGAGCATTTGGCGCCAATACTGACTTTGAAGGTTTCACCCTGAGGGACCGGGGAGGGCACCCCCCAGACGTTTAAGGTGATCCGATGGGGTTTTACTATAAAGGACAATTGCCCGGAACTTCCCGCAAAAGAAGTGCCTTCCTTTTCTTGATTGGAAAAGAGCACGGTCCAAGTGTATTCGCCAGGGTCTTGGGGCGCTGGCAGTGAAAATTCATGGGTATCATTGCTTATTCCGTCAAGAACTGCCAACTCAGTTTCAGCTACACTATGATTAAAAAGATCCATGACCTGAATCCTGCAACCTAAAAGGTCGTCATGAGCCTCGCTGATCACCCTGACTTGCAGCCATAGCTCCTTTCCCGCATCTACTTCTTCAGGGCGGAGATTCAGGATTTCAATCCGGGTCTGCCGTTTTGTCTCAGCTTGTGTATAGTCTCCCATTGCACCATTCTCCTTGATGATAAAGTCGAGTCAGGAAAGAGGGCCGGAAGCTTTGGCCCTCATCCCTTTGATTATTTTAAGCTTATGACCACGGGGTCTGTCCGGCGGCATTCTTACCTGCCACCCGTCCGCAGACGATACATTCGGTCAAATTGCCGCCGGCTTGATAAGTAAACTTAAAGACTGAAGATATTTCACCGGCTGTGTAAAGTCTTGGTATGGGCTTGGCATTCCAATCAAGGGCCTCCCGCTTGGCATTGGCATCAATACCACCCTTAGTGTTTGGTCCTCCCGGATACAGCTTCATAGCATAGAAAGGCGGTTTCTCAACGGGACCCATGGTGGCAGGAGTTCTGCCAAAGTCTTTATCTACACCGACAGCACAGTATTCATTAAATTTCTTCACATTGTCGATCAGAGTTTGCGTATCAATAAGCTCACGGTTTTCCGGATCGGCTTTGATCTTGGCCGCTAATTCTTCAAGGGTATCGGCTTTAAGGATCCAGCCCCGTTGGATGGCATCTAAATTATCCTTACTCCAAGGCAGGAAGCCATAACCCACGGTTGAGCCGCTGGTTCCTACCACCGGACTGGAGGTTCTGCGGGTTTCATCAAAGATGATCCAGCTGGGAATCCGGGGGTAGTTCATGGTTAAGAGATCATAATGGACAGCTTCTTTATAGAATTGATAACGATAGGGGCGTGTGGAATCGGTGATGATGTGTTCATCAGTATAGCGCTTGCCGAAGTTATCGACGATGACACTGTTCTTCGAAGAGGTTACGCTGGTGTTGGAACCCATTTTGAGGCCTTTTTCATCCCAATTCTTCCCGTGGGGGAAGGCTGACTCAATCCGAGAGGCTGCTTTAGCCACTTTGACCAAACCGGCGCCCACCAGGATAGCCATTTCAATGCCGTCACCCGTATTATCCGGTGATCCGTAAAATCCCCACCCTGTTACTCCGGGACCTTCCAGGAAAGCTCTGCGCATGGGGAGATTATATTCATATCCGCCACTGGACAGCACGACTGCCCTTTTCGCCTTAACTTTGATTTCCTTATCGCCTTGGGTAGCGATAACCCCACGGATTTCACCGTTCTCCCCTTGAATTAACCTTTTGGCCGGGGTACTGAATAAAATCTGAATTTCCGGACGTTTTCCTTTGATTCCCTCTTCGACAAGGGCCCAATAGAATGCTTCCCCTGCGGATTTCTGCTCTTTGGGCTGCTCATAGGCCGGGACATTGTCATCAGCATTCTGAAAATCCTTATAGCGGGTATTAATGGTTTTGCCGTATTTGGCTTCCTTAAACTTCGGGAACATCGGGAAGGATGCCTCCCCTCCGGGTGCCATGCCGGCGGGATCGAGGTCAGGAGCCTGGGTCATCAGGAAGTTTTCTACATCCATAATACCGTCGGCAAACATTTCCGCCATTTCAGCGGATACATGTTCCTGCTCGCCTTCGTTCTTCCAAGGAATATTTTCCCCGCTCATCATAGCTTTGATATACTCAACCCGGGCTCCCCTATCGCCCATTGGATCAGGGTTATGCCATACGCCGCCGCTCATTCTCGTATTGGGGTAATGAGTCTTTTCTGCCTGCTTTTCGATAACGAGAACTTTGGCGCCGGCATCGTGAGCTTCAATGGCTGCCGATGCACCTGCGCCCCCCAGACCAATGATGACGACATCGGCTTCATAATCCCAGGTTTGCTCAACCGGAGGCGGAGCCTCCGCCTTGGCGGCACTGTCTGAACAACCGGCTAACAGACCGGTGCCGAGAACAGCTCCTCCGGCCAAAATACCGGTATTGCGCAAAAAATCTCTCCGGGATAAATTTTTTTCTTCAGTAGCCGTTTTTTTCTCAACCATGGTTTTTCTCTCCTTTTCCTTATTCGGTTTAGTTCCATCTTAAACCCCATTTCTTTAAGACATCACCTCCACTCGGCATCTTAATGTGTTAGTGATAATAATCTCTCGAATTATCATTAATTTACAATTTAGTATAATTTTATATGATTATCCTTCAAAAACCCAAATACTATGTTATAATAGTAACAAGCTCACCTGCCAAATAGAAGTTACAGATTGCTTAAAGTGTCTCAAGTTTCCCGTAGAAATCATAATAAGGAGCAACAAGTGATGCAAGAGTACCATGAAGTACAGTGGCGCATTTTTCACACTCTTGGTTGTCTTCTCGAAAAAACCAACCTTGATTCTATTAGCACTAAACAGCTCTGCGAAGAGAGCCATGTATCCCGTCAGACGTTTTACCGCTATTTTCACGATAAGTATTCTGTTGTTAACTGGCATTTTGATCTTTTAGCTGAAGATACTCTCCTGCAAATCGGCCGTACCCTGACCTGGCTGCAAGCCCATATTAAATTATTTGCCGAACTGTATAAAGAACGCTCCGTGTATGTTTATGCTGCCCATTCTGAGGACTACAATGCCATCGGCAAATATGCCTATCGCCGCTCAAGGGACATCTATACCGGAACGCTGACTAACTACATAAAGCTTTCACCCACGAAAGCCTTGCTTTTTCAAATTGATGCGGCAGCCTTGCTTACCTCACAATGTATGTTTATCTGGGGGGAGAAAGGTATGAGAGAGCCCCCTGAGGAGTTGGCGGCCTTGATGGATACTGTCCTTCCACCGGAGCTGAAGGGAATTTTCGATCATAACCTGCCCTCACCTGGTCTTTCACATAATCCTTTGACAAAAATAGAAATGTGCCAAAGAGCCCATTGATAATCCCATAACAGCAAAAGCAGCACCGGCAGTTCATGAACAGCTTTTGAACTCATCGGTGCTTTTTTAAATCTTCTTTCTTAAGTAAAAATCACTTTCCTATAGAGTGCAAAATTCCAAAGTGTTGCCGCGGCCATCATCATAAATTTAGCCCAAAAGTCGCTCACTCCCCAGCTTACCAAAAGTGCGATCAGCCAAGTGGTAAAAACCATATTGAACAGGATCAGGGAGATATATAAGACAAAACTGCGGCTTACCCTGGTACTGCTGCGAAAGGACCAATTCCGGTTCATTAAGAAATTGACTCCGGTGGCAATTCCCATGGCGAGAATATTTGCCGATGCCAGATCGAAACCGACGCCCCGCCGTAAGCCAAGGAATAGGAGCAGTTCCAAAAGGGCTGTGGAACCGCCGACAATGACGTATTTGAAAAATATGATATTCCCCTCCCCAGCCTCAGTCCGGAAATTCCAGTTTACTGGATTTTTCTGCGGATCGTTTTGAGTACACTTTTTTTCTGTTCGGAGATGATATAGCGGGGTCTTCCTTTGACTTCATCATAGATTTTTGAGATATAGATGCCGATAATGCCAAGACTGATCATGACACAACTGCCGATGCCCAGGATCAGAATGATCACTGTGGTAAACCCTGTAAAGGCCTGACCGCTGAACTTCATATACAGAGTCTGCCCTACTAGGACCACATCGAAAAGCAGCAGCCCGATCCCCAGTCCGGTGATGATTTGCAAAGGCATGGCACTGAAGGAAGTAATGGAATCAATAGCCAGCTTAAACAAGCTTGGCAAGGACCACTTGGATTTCCCTTCCCTTCGCTCCTGAACCGGAAAAGGAATCTGGATTCGTTTATACCCCAGCCAAGCCGACATGCCGCGGAAAAAGGTATCCTTTTCTTTAAGGGTTTTCCAAGTCTCCACTACTTTCTGGTCTAAGAGTTTAAAATCCGAGGCATTGGTTAGATTAATGCCAGTAGCTTTATTAAACAGTCTGTAATAGGTCAAGGCGGCTATTTTTCCCCACATCGTTTCCCTGCCCCGGGTGGCTTTGATTCCTTCAACCACTTCATACCCTTCATCCCGCCAGAGGCGGATCATTTCCGGAATGTATTCAGGAGGGTGCTGAAGATCCGCATCAAGGATCACACAGGCATCTCCTGTGGCGGTCTCCAGTCCGGCACATAAAGCAGCCTCTTTGCCAAAGTTCCTGCTGAATTTGAGAAGGAGTACATTATTAAAATCCTCGGCTAATCGCTGCAGCTCTGACCATGAACCATCCGTTGACCCATCGTCAATGATGATCAGCTGATGCTTGATCTTGGCACCTAATAAAATTGAACGGATTCTTTGGACATTGACATAGATTTGCTTTTCCTCGTTGTATACAGGTAGGATGATGGAAATCAATGAACTGCCCCCAAAATTATCGTATTGAGCAGGTCGAAAATTGCCCTAATTAAATTATTGACGCATTGCTTGCTTTTTTAAACAATTCCTTTAATTGGAGTGATACTTTGGTTAAGAATCTACGTGCTTATTGGCAAGCCAGAGCCAGTTTATTAAGGAGAGAGTGGCTGATGCTCCTTGTTTTCCTTTTCGCTATGCTCTGGATTCATCGTTACATTTTCCTTTATGCTGATGATTTATACTACAGCCGGGATGCTCAATACGGGCTGAATTACCTTCCCGAAGCTCTCCTGGATGAACTGAACTCCAATGGGCGGGTCTGGATCGGCGGCGCAATGGTTCTGGCCCTTAAACCCCAGATAGAGTTTTTCCGCATTCTCAATCCTCTTATCTTGATGCTGACAGTCTACATCCTGGCCAAAATGGCTGCTTTCTCCTATTCCTCGCGCCAGGGAAAAAAGGGCAATCCTGCTTTGGGGCTTGCCCTGCTCTGTGCTTCCTTGTTCTTTCTCTTGTTGCCTCTGAAGATTGCTCATACGACCATTTATTATGCTGCCTGTGCCTTTAATTATCTCTATCCCATGGCCCTTGTTCTGGTCTATGCCTATCTGCTCTACACCCGGATAAGTTCCGGGAGTAGAGGTGAAAAAGTTTTGCTGCTGATTCTGGCCTTTTTTGTCGGCTCCTCCACGCAGCAGGCGGGAATGATCGGCATCGGCTTTACAATAATGATCTCTCTCTATCTTTCTTTGATCCGCAGAAAGTTACCCTTCAGAACCTTTCTTCCCCTTTACGGAGTCATGTTATTAGGATATACACTGATCATCTATGGCTCTTTAAAGCGTTTGCTCTGGGAGAAGACGGCCGGTAATGAGGTTGTGCTTATGGACGTCATAACCGAGCTGATCAAGACGAATATTTTCTCTTTACCTGCGGCTCCTTTCGTGCTGCTCATCAGCCTTAGCTGTATTTTTTGGCTTGTTCTCTTTTCCCGTCCCGGCTCCCTGGCCGATGATTGTCCTGCCATAGCGGCAACCCTCTCCTCTTCGGAATGGTCAAGAGCCGCTGCACCTGAATTTGAGGACGGCAGACCTCTGGGCCGAAAACAACGCCTGTTTAATCGGGCCTTTGCTGTTCTTCTCGGTGTGGCTCTCATAGGGTATATATACTTTCTTCTGTACAAAAATATCCCCTTTGAACTTACTCATGAGAATCTTCGTTCCTTTTCTGGGTTAAGCGTAATCGCTTTTGTTTTTCTCTACCTTTCTGCCTTAGTCTATCTATCTGTGGTCCTGCTGATGAAAAAGAATGCTCCTTTCCTGTTTTTCAACACCATTAATGCCCTAGGGGCCCAGATCATGCTGATCGTTGTGGATGCGCGTTTTGCGGCAGCCTATAAGGTCATGTTTCCCTCTTTGCTCCTCTTAAGTGTCTTTATCTTCTATTCAGTCCTTGCTTTTCGTCAGAATATCCTTTATTTAGTTTTGGCTTGCTTTTTGGTTGCTTTAAGTCTTCAGCAAAAAGCCCTTATCCTTGTCGGCGTTGTGTGCCTTGGACTATCCCTCATTCATTGCCTCTACTCGATTTATCATGAAAGGGAGTCTCAGCGCAGGCTGAAACTTATGCAAACCAGTCTGGGTGTATTTTTCTGCTTTATCTCGGTCCTGGTTTTTGGCGCTACCCTCCAGGGCTACTATCAAGCATCCATCCCGCAGAATTATAATCTGGAGGCCATCAAAGAATACCACGAGGCAGAAAAAAAAGGAGGCCTCCTCCTGAAAAAGGTGCCTCCAAGTTATTATGGTTATGGTCTGGGGAATTGGAATGATATGCCCTACTTTATGAAAGAATGCTATGGCATTAAAGAGGATACGCCTATAGATTATATCGACTGAGCAGCTACTTTGACAAATCCTTTAGCTTTTCATACAAGCTCTTCATTTCCGGGCTGATCGAGGTCGGGTTGATGATTCGTACTTTGATATAGAGGTCTCCCCGGGTCCCCTTACGATCGATATATCCTTTGCCAGCGATGCGAATCTTACTATCCGTCTGTATTCCTGGGGGTATTCTGACTTTGATGGTGGAATCCAGGGTTTTCACGGTTACTTCCGATCCTAAAGCAGCATCCCAAGGGAGCACATCCACTGTGGTGGTAAGATTAATTCCTTCCTGAATATAGTTTCTATGGGGATGTAAGCGAATAGTGAGATATAAATCCCCGTTTTCTCCGCCGTTAATCCCTTGCTCACCTTGTCCTTTAAGCCGGATCTTTTCTCCTTCGTTAATCCCCTTGGGAATTTTCACAGAGAGACTTTTCTGTCCATTCCTGCCTCTTAGAGAGAGCTGTTTTTCCGCGCCATGAAAGCCTTCTTCCAATGTGATGTGCAGCTCCGACTCAATATCCTCCCCGGGATAGGCAAATTGGGAACGTGCTCCCCGGGTGCGGGGACCTTTTTGACCAAAGAAGCCGTCCAAACCGCCTTCGCCAAAAAAGAGGTTGAAGAAATCGCTGTAATCACCTGCTCCGGCAGTCTTAAATTCAAACTGGCCATTCCCGAACCCAAATTGGGAGGGGTCAAAATTATAGCCGTTATGGTAGTTGAATTCATTGCCAAAGTTGTCGTATTTCTCCCGTTTTTCAGGATCCCCCAGAACTTCGTAGGCTTCATTGATCTCCTTATACTTTTCCTCAGCTTCCTTGTTGCCCGGATTAATGTCCGGGTGATATTTTTTGGTCAGGCCTCGATAGGCCTTTTTGATTTCCTCAAGGGTCGCCTTTTTATCTACACCGAGAATTTGATAATAATCCTTATATTGCAAGGGACATCCCCTCCCTTCATCTCCTAGTTTTATAGTTTCTTTCCCTGGGTATTCATCAACAGGGTTCAATCCATAATATGGTGAGGAGAGGAACTGTGCATCCCCTCTTACCGTATCTATTCTTGACCTTCTTTGACATTAGTATAACTTTTTCACCCAAAAAATTCAATATTAATTTGACCAAATCTGACCTTTGACTTTGACAAATGTTTTGGCACTTTGACCATTTTTAAAATCCGGCCGCAGCTGGCCTGCCTTAAATCTCAATCTCAGTTGAAAAAGCAACGACCGCCTCCCCTGTTATCTGAACAAGTACGGGTTTATTGTTTTCTTTCTTCACATGTACACGCATAGTTCCATCTCTTTGAATTGCCTCACCCTGCATTATTGTAAACTCAAAGGCATCACTGCTTTCCAGATTCCTGCAAATTCCATAATGAACCAAATAAATGCCAAGGGGTCCATTTGCATTTCCAGTAACCGGATCTTCTGCGACGCCAATTGCAGGGGCGAACATTCTTCCGTGAACCAAAACTTCATCTTGAGGATTCAGCGTAAATACATAATAACCGTTGCATCCGATTTCCTCGCTTATGGCGGACAGCTTGGCAAGATTCGGCTGCAGACTATGCAGTTGACTATTGGATTTGAGCCCGACCATTACCTTGGCGTGACCAGCGGAGGCGATAGCTACCGGGCAATGTTCATGGAGATCACAAACGCTTATCCCCAGGGCATCTGCAATCCATTCGACCACTTCAGAACGAAACGGTTTTCCGACCTCGGGAGTTCCCTGTGTCATCACAATAGAATAATTGCTATTCTCCTGAATAATGTCAACAGGCAAAATTCCCGCTTTAGTCTTCTGCATCACTCGTCCTGAAACGGCGTCTCCTTCAACTGCCCGGACATAATGTGCAGCAATTGTTGCATGCCCACAAAGAGGAACCTCCGTTGTCGGCGTAAAGAACCTTACTTCCACATCATAGTCCGGTGATGTGGATGAAAAAATAAAAGCTGTCTCTGAGTTGTTTAGTTCTCGGGCAATTCTCTGCATCTGTTCTTCCGTTAGTCCATCAGCATTGGGGACAACGCCGGCCGGATTTCCGTGAAATCTTTGCCGTGTAAATGAATCGACCTGATAGATTCTATATTTTTTCATAATGATCAGTCACCTTTCGCTCGCTTAAGGCATAAAACATAATGGAATACTTTGGCTTTGAACGAATTTTTTATGTAACATAATCCAAACCCTTCGCCAGCAGATTTTACCTGTTGATGAAGGGTTTGGATTATGTGCGTTTAGACATAATAGTGAGATCCAAACGGGCCTTCCACTCGTTTTGGGCCCAAAAGGCAACCCCTTTTTCATTCTCCCGAAAAACAAAGATGTGACATTTATCGATACCTTCAGCCTTGAGGTTTTCCAGGCTTATATCAACCAACCGCTTGCCAATTCCCTGCAAGCGCCGGTCACTTCTGACCGCCAGGTGATGGAGATAGCCACGGCGGCTGTCATGTCCGCATAACACAGCCCCTAAGATTTCCCCATCCTTTTCCGCAACTGAGCTCAGGTACGGGTTTCTAGCCAGGAAACGCCTGATGTTCTCCCGGGAATCCGCCTCACTGAGTCCAATTCCCTCGGTGCTTTGCCAAAGTTCGATGACTGCATCATAATCTTCTATCACCAAAGCTCTGATGGCTGCCGGTTTGGATTCTCCAGACTTCACGCTATCCCCCGCCTGCTTCCATGCCTTATTGATCACAATTTCCCCGGTTTCCGTTTGAAGTTCTTCATTGGTTTTTCTGAACCCATGCTTTCTATAAAAACCTCTGGCAGCAGAATTTTTGCTGTAGACCCCCACAGTAAGGTGTCCTTTTTCTTCCTGAGCCCGTTGGATGAGCTGGGTACCCGCACCCTTTCCCTGCTGGGAAGGTTCAACAAATAATCCCCCTATGTATTGGTCAAGCAAAGAGATAAAGCCAATCACCTTGCCCTCTTCCTCTGCGACCCAAGTCTCAGCCAGGGGAAGGTATTGATCCCTTATCGTCGTTTTTTCCGCTTCCCATATCTCTTTAGGGATGAAATCATGGGCTATGATGCTGGCTTTATACCAGATTTCAACGATTGAATCCCTGTCCTTTGGTTCAAACTTTCTAATCTTCATTGTACATTTCTTCACTTCACATTCATTCTTGTCATGGCCCTTAAATTTTGATAAAGAAGTAAACGATCATGAGGATTTCCACACCAAGCTTGATGATTGTTCCTCCCAAAAGACCTATCAGAGTGCCAAAGCCTACGCGAATGGCTTGGCTGAGCTCTGTTTTGCGCAGCAATTCCGCCCCCACCGCGCCCAAAAAAGGGCCGACAAGGATGCCCAGGGGACCAAAAAAGAGTCCCACGATCATCCCAACGGCTGCTCCCCAGCCCGCTTGTTTGCTTCCCCCGAAATGACGTGTTCCTGCGGCGGTAGCCAGGTAATCCACCAGAAAAATAAAGGCAAACACCAGGCCCTGAATAAGGTAAAAGTTAAAATCCAGGGTGGCGAATTCCGTCATCAGCCCATAAATCAACATACCGCCGTAGATAAGAACAGCCCCCGGCAAAATAGGAAGAACAGTGCCCAATAAACCTATGATAAACAGCAGAACAGCAATGATCAATGCCACTGTGCTCAATCCAATTCCTCCCTCAAACTACCCGCATGGAACGAGACTTCTTCGTGATAAAAATCATCTGAATCTGAATCTGAATCTGAATCCCAATTAGCTTTAGTCCCCGAATTCGATCCCCATGCTGCGGGCGGCATTTAAGACAGGATCGTCAGGTTCCACCTGCTTCAGCTTGTGAACGGCTTCTGCCATTGGCACTCTGACGATGTCTTGCCCCTGCAGGGCGACCATCATGCCAAAATCACCAGCCAAAGCGGCTTCAACGGCAGCCACCCCATAGCGTGTGGACAGCACCCGATCCACAGCGATGGGAGACCCTCCCCGCTGCAAATGTCCCAGCACAGTCACCCTGGTCTCCATATCGGTGACCTTCTCTAAATCCGCCGCCAGCTTTGCACCGATTCCTCCTAATTTAATGGGATCTGTTCTCCCTGACATAGTGCGTTCCACAACCATGTCTCCGCCCAGGGGTTTAGCCCCTTCAGCCACCACAATGATGCTGAAGTGCTTGCCTAAACGGGCCCGTCTCTGGACAGCTTCAGCGATACTCTCCAGCTGATAAGGAATTTCCGGGATTAAGATGACATCCGCTCCCCCTGCCACTCCGGCATAGAGGGCGATCCAACCGGCGTAGCGTCCCATGACCTCTAAGATCATAATGCGGTGGTGGGATTCAGCCGTGGTGTGGAGCCGGTCCAAAGCGTCCTGGGCAGTAGCCACAGCAGTCTGAAAGCCAAAGGTTAAATCCGTGCACATCAGATCATTATCGATGGTTTTGGGAACACCCACCACCTTAAGCCCTTGCTTGGCAAATTCCCAAGCGATGCTTAAGCTCCCATCACCCCCAATCGCAATCAGGGCATCAATTCCTTCCGCTTTAAACCTGTCCATCACTTCAGCGGAACGATCCTGAACCTGCCGTTCTTCCCCGACTTGTGTAGGATAGGCAAAGGGATTATCCCGGTTGGTGGTGCCCAGAATCGTTCCTCCCCGGGGTAAGATCCCGGAGACATCCTTAAGCTCTAAGGGACGGAAATCCCCTTCCACAGCTCCCCGAAAACCATCTTGAATTCCCACCACCGCTATACCGCGATGACAAGCTGTTTTTACAGCGGCACGAATCACCGCATTCAACCCCGGGCAGTCTCCGCCCCCGGTCAAGATCGCCAGCTTCCTGATTTCAGATTGACCATCCCGCTGCTCTCCTTTGATCGGTTCCATCTTATGTTCCCCACTCTCTTCTTTTTTCAGGTTTATCCTTCCAGTCCTTCAAATTGCATTCTATAGTAATGGGCATATATGCCCTCTATTTCCAGGAGCTCCTGATGATTTCCTCTTTCTTTAATGCCCTCATCAGTGATCACGATAATTTCATCGGCATTGCGAATGGTGCTCAGACGGTGGGCGATCACAATCGTGGTCCGGTTCTGGGCCAGCTCCTCCAGAGATTTTTGAATATAGCGCTCACTCTCATTGTCCAAGGCTGAAGTGGCTTCATCCAGAATCAATATGGGAGGATTCTTCAAGAAAACCCGGGCAATGGACAGGCGCTGTTTCTGACCGCCGGAAAGCCGTACTCCCCGCTCACCCACATAGGTGTCATACCCCTCTTCAAGAGAACTGATAAACTCATGGATATTGGCTTTTTTCGCTGCCTCAATGATTTCTTCATCGGTAGCTCCCGCTTTGCCATAGGCGATGTTTTGCTTAATGCTGCCATCAAACAGATAGACATCCTGCTGGACCACCCCAATGGCATTGCGCAGGGAGGCCAGGGTTACCTTGCGGATATCCTGACCATCGATGGTGATGGTTCCGGAAGTCACCTCGTAAAATCTTGGCAGCAAGGAGCAGAGGGTGGTTTTGCCGCCGCCGGAAGGGCCTACCAAAGCGATGGTTTCCCCTGCTTTGATCTTCAAGCTGACCTGATCGAGAACATGGGATTCCTCCTCATCATAGCCAAAAGAGACACTCTGATACTCAATATCCCCTTTGATCTGGGTTAAAGGTTTTGCCCCAGGTTCATCTTTAATATCCGGATGGGTCTCCAGAACCTCGACAAAACGCTTAAAGCCTGCATAACCCTTTTGGAATTGTTCCGTAAAGTTGATCAACACATCAATCGGATTAATGAAGATATTGATGTAAAGAATATACACCGCCAGATCAGAAGGTCTTAAAGTCCCATTGGCAATATGAATGCCCCCTGTGACGACCACTACGATGTAGAGCAGCCCTTCAAAGAAAGAGTTCCAGGCGTGGAACCCGCCCATGACCTTATAGGCTCCTGTTTTTGATTCCAGGAAAGCCTCATTGCTGTGGGCAAATTTCTTCTTCTCGATCCCTTCATTGGCAAAGGATTGGACTACCCGGATTCCTGCCAGACTATCTTGAACACTGGAATTCACCTTGGCGATTTTGACACGGTTATCACTGAAGATAGGCTGCATTACTTTATTCTTATAGAGGCTGAAAACAATAATCACCAGGGTTACAATCGAAAGGGCCAGCGTCATTTGCACATTCAAAGTCATTAAGATCACAAAAGAGCCGACAATCTTTAAGATCGATATAAAGAGATTCTCCGGTCCGTGGTGTGCTAACTCGGAGATATCGAATAAATCCGCAACCAGCCGGGACATCAGCTCTCCCGTATTCCGTTTGTCATAATAGGAAAAGGATAATTTCTGCAGATGGGTAAACAGATCCCGCCGCATATCTGTTTCCATTTTGGCACCCATGATATGTCCGTAGGAAACGATAAAGTACTGACAAAAATACTTAATGATGTACATAGCCAGCAGGGCTATACCTACCACCATGATTGTGTTCAGAATAGCTTCCCGCCCCTGGATAAATACACGGTTGATTAAATAGCTCAGAATCATGGGAAAGGATAAATCAATAGCGGATACGATGATCGCACACAGCATATCCGTGTAAAAAAGCAGACGGTAGGGTTTGTAGTAACTGATAAAACGCTTTAAAATATTCACTTCGAACTCCACTCTTTCTGGTCATAGTCATCATATCTTGGCAAAAATTCTGGTACAGTTCGCCCGGTCTGGCGATAAACCGCCAAAACCTTTGGCATAATTATCCTAGCACAAAAACCTCCAATTACCAATGATACATAGTATCATTCCGAAATTTTATATGTAGTTCAACCTTTCCAGAAATTCCTTCACTAAGCGGTTGTATTCCTCAGGCTGACACAGATTCGTCGGATCAAGGGCATGGGGAACGATTGCCAGGGAGGACTGGGGAATCTCCTTCATAGCACTCTTCATCCAGCCTACCCCTACTTTATTTTCCTCTCCGACAATTCCCAAGGCAGGGCAGCTCACTTGCTTAAGATAGGGAGTAAACTTAATTCGATTCATCGCCAAAAGCTGAAGCAGAAATTCTGTCCGGCGCATGCCCCGGACAAAGTTCACCACATGGTCCCGGGCATAAGGCCATGGTTTGTATTGATGTCTCATCATCGCAATCAGTACAGGCTTGGGGAGGTAAACACCCCATAGCCCTAAATATTCCACCAACATAAGCAGGGCTTCCCTGAAACTGCTTATTCGGGTATCCCCCAGAGCATCCCCAATGATCAACCCGGAAACCTTCTCCGGATAACGCAACACAAAATTAAAGCAGAAAACACCCCCATAGGATGTACCCGCCAAAACGGTTTGCTCTATGCCTAATTGCTCCATTAAGGCCGCCAGATCCTGACACTGGATGTCCAGGATTTTGTGGATAGGGCCGGTGAGCTTGCTGGAGCGGGCATTGCCCCGCAGCTCCGGGCAAATGACCCGGTGAGTCCGGCTGAAAAACTCAATCTGCGGGTCGTGGAAGCTCAGGTCAGCCCCCAGTCCATGAATAAAGACCAGGGGCTTACCTGCTCCACGATCCAAGTAATGTAGCTTTCCATCGGCGAGAGTTGCATTTGGCATTGACTTACCTCATTCAACAAATAGGATCGATTTTATGAATAGGATTTACTTTAGGGAGAATTCAGGCTGTCTTATCTTCTTGCCGATCCAAATTTCGCAATCCAGGCATGAGGGCTGGCAGCACTGCGATTCCCATGATCAGTATTCCCGAGATAAGAAACCAACGATTCACCCCTAGTGTATCCGCAAACAAAGCGGATAACACCAGGCCGAGAGGCATAGCCACGGAAACAACGCTGCCTAATAAAGCGAAGACTCGTCCCAGATATTCCGGGCTGATCTTTTCTTGAAATAAAGCCGTTTGTACTCCGCTATAAAAGGGGGCGGAAAAGCCCATGAGAGTCGAGCACAAAACAAAGACGGCATAGCCCTTCACCGGCAACACTCCTGATACCATGAGACTGACTCCCATCAGCAAAATGGAAGCGGCAAGGCTCATAACACGGTTCTTGAAGCCTCCCCAGACTCCCAGGACCAGTCCTCCCACCAGCATCCCTGCCGCAAAGACGATCTCCACGAGGGAAGCATGGAAGGTGGTTCCGCCAAAATATTTCATACTCATCAGGGGAAATAAGGCATTGATGGGCATAAAGAAGAGCATATACAAGGCCCCCACCCATAGAAGGGCAAGCAAGCCCTTATTTGAGCGAAGCGCTGAATACCCCTCTTTCATCTCCAGCATTAGATTTCCCTGAGCTGCGCTCTCCCCGGCCTCTAACCTGGGAATAAACACAAACGCCGTAAGGATGCTGGCCAAAACAGCTCCCGCCACATCCACAAGGATGATGGAGTTAAGATCCCAGACAGCATAGAGAAGAGCCGCCAGGGCGGGTCCCAGTATATAGCTGGCAGACTGAATGGACTGAGTATAGCCGGCACATTTTGTCAATTGATCCTCCGGGACCAAAAGCGGTGTCACCGCATTCAGGGCTGGAGAATGGAAGGCGGTACCCACACTGCGCAGGAATAAAACCACCATAATCAGCCACACGGGCAGTTCCATGGCCAGGGAAGCCAGGGCCAGCATCAGGCCTACGGCGGCAATCAGAAGGTCGGCGCCGATCATGACATATTTACGATGATAGCGATCGACCAACACCCCGATGAAAGGCCCTAAAATCGCCTGAGGCAGAAATCCCACCAAAGTCGCTATGGACAGAACCATAGCTGAGCCGGTCTCTTCGGTAAGGTGCCAAATGATGGCCATTTGCAGGACGGCGCTGGTGATCAGGGATACGGCCTGACCTGCCCATAGAGTATAGAAGCTGCGCTGCCAGTGTTCAGTTTTTATAAGCATAGTCTTTCTCCTTTTAATTCATAACTTAACCTCAATCTTTCTTCCTGTGATAAACAAAAAACAGACCTCCGTCCAAAATCGGACTTCAGTCTGCAGGCTTCACCGCGCTATAAAGACACCATCAGAAAATCGGCAAACTCCTGGGAGTTTCCCTTTCCTTTACCATGTCTTCATTCGCCGATAAGCACAACAAAAAGAGCCCCATTCTGGAATGGGATCATGTCTTTTGCCGCTTACTTACCGAATACGAACGGAATACAACATGGTTCAGGTATCCTCCTTTTAATCAACAGTACCTTTTGTTGCAAAGTACGTTTTATTATAACATCAAGGATGTGTTTGCTCAATAGAAACTTTGAGCAAACAATTCCCTCATGACACAAGGCCTCCGGGAAAAAAGCGATGCTCTCGTCAGCCAACCTCATCTTCGCAGCTCTTTGGAGGATAAATTATGTAAGTATTCTTCAACAACCAGTTCTGTATTTTCAGAAATAGATTTTGTGCCATCAATATGTATGACAGGACACAAAAGAGTTTTTGCCCATTGCTCAATTCTTGATAGAGGCCGTGATGCCACAAAGTCAACAAACTTTAAGTGCTGCTCGTACATATCACCGCCTTCACAGATACGTTCTCCATGCTGTTCATAAGCTCTTTGTTTTATGCGTTCAACACGAGTTTCAAGTGGTGCTGATATACATACAGCAAAGTTATACCTCGATGAAATTGCCTCACCAAAATCACCAACGACGGCAGAAACAACAAATGAACCACTTTTCTCGATATCGGCAAGCATTAAATTTAAACGGTCCTCACGTGTGCGCTCTACTGTGTATGGAATTTCTGATTTTATAAAGTGATAATCTTCAATATCCATATACTTAAAATTCAAAATACGCGCCAGCTCTCGTCCCAGAGTGGATTTTCCGCTGCCGTTTGCTCCAAAAACAATTATGCCTCTCGACATCCTTACACCTTCCAATTTACATAAATAGTCTAAAGGACAAAACCTACCGAAAATTTCCAGTTTATCTACATGATAAATAAACTTTGACTCCATAATATCGTTAAAGAAAAGACATAGCAATTCCTTGGTGAAAAGCTATGTCTTTTTTGATGGAGCTAGCGGGACTCGACCCTGCGTCCTCTTATATATGCAGCAAATATCCAGATCTTGAAGATTCGATTGCTCCACCCGGCTTGTGGCGTGAAACACCTGAAGCACAATCCCCAAAGAAGCAGGGCGTATATAAAATCGTAATCGATTCCGAATTTGGAGCAAGTTTAGTATGGAAGTCCGCTATACCAAAAAGAAGCCCATATAATCTTACCAGTTTACCGACAAGTCATCCGATAAAAATGATGAACCGGCCCCACCCCATGGCCTAAGGGAAAGGCCTGTTCGATAGCGCCAAAAAGATAATCTTTTGCTTTTTGAACCGTTGTTTGCAGATCATAGCCCAAGGCTAAATGGGCCGCAATGGCTGAGGAAAGGGTGCATCCGGTGCCATGGGTATGCTTTTGGTTTAAATGGGGCGCCTTAAACCAGGAAAAATCCTCTCCGTCAAAAAGCAGATCGTTGGCAGCATCTTTTAAATGTCCTCCTTTAATGAGCACACTCTCCGGACCCAACTGGTGGAGCTCCTGAGCCGCAAACTCCATTCCCTCTTCGTCGAGGGCCTCTATGCCCAGCAGACAGCAGGCTTCGGGCAGATTGGGCGTAACCACCCGGGCCAGGGGGAGCAGTTCCCGCTTCAGGGTTTCCACAGCCTCCGGCTTGAGAAGAGCGTAACCGCTCTTAGAGATCATTACCGGATCGACCACAATATTGGGGGCCTTCCATTCTTTCAGAGATAAGGCGATTTGTGTGATGATCTCCGGGTTGGAGACCATGCCTATTTTTACCCCATGGACCGGGATATCCTTGAAAACCGCGTCGATTTGAGCTTTGACCATATCCCGCCCGATCTCGGCCACCTCATCCACCCCCAGGGTATTTTGAGCGGTCACCGCGGTTATGACGCTCATCCCATAGACCCCTAAGGCGGAAAAAGTCTTCAAGTCCGCTTGGATTCCTGCTCCGCCGCTGGAATCGGAGCCGGCAATGGTTAAAAGATTTTTCAAGTCCCTTCCTCCTCTTCCCTTCCCCAATGTTCAACTGTCTGAAGAATATCCTGAAACGATTGGAATAGCTGGGCTTCTTTGCCCACCTCCTGGCAATGCTGATAAAGCCTGCTCCTGGCAAAGACCTTATCCGCCCTTTCCGCCGGGCAAAAATCGGAAGTCCCATCTCCGATATAGACGGATCGGCAACCGGGTTTAAGCAATTTTTCCATCAGCTGCAGTTTGCAGACCCCGCATAGATCACATTCGCCGGAGCTGTAGGGGGTTTCTACGTCAAGTTGGGGAGCAAACAGCAATGTGTTGGCATAGTAAGGCAGGTTCAATCCCTCTCTTTGCAAGAGGTACTCAATATAGAAATCATATCCGTCGCTGAGAATGATGAGGGGAAATCCTCTCTGTTCACAAAAAGCGGCAAAATCTAAAAATCCGGGATCGAACACCGCCTGCCCGATAAGCTGGCGAAAAACTTCCGGGTCATTGCTGTTAAAGAGTTTAAAGGTCCGGCGGGCGCACTCCAGGGTGGAAAGCTCTTTTCTTTCCCAAAGTTCATTAATCTCCCGCCATCCTTCCCCGGCCAAGGTTTCAACGAGGACTGCACACATATCCTGAGTGACGATGGTGCCGTCAAAATCCACGAAGAAAATACTGTTCAATTCCTCCATAAATCCATCAACCCCTTGGCAGCGGCACAAGGATCTTCCTGGCTTAGAATGGCTGAGATCACCGAAACTCCATCAATCCCCGTCTCTTTCACCGCCCTGAGGTTTGCCGCTCCGATGCCGCCGATGCCAACAACGGGAAGACTAACGCCGGCTTTGATTTCCTTAAGCTTTGCTAAGCCGATGGCTTCTGCAGCATCCTTTTTGCTTCCCGTAGGAAATACCGGACCGGCCCCCAGATAATCCGCCCCCATCCTCTCTCCCTGGAGCGCTTCTTCCAGACTGGAAACAGAATAGCCGAGGATTTTGTCAGGGCCGATTATATTCCGGACTTTGGCGAGGGGCAGATCCTGTTGGCCCACATGCACCCCGTCGGCATCCAGGGCCAAGGCCAGGTCCACCCGATCATTGATGATCAGGGGTACTCCGAATTCCGCCGCCAGCTCTTTTACTTTCACCCCAATGTCATAAAACTCCCGGGAATTTGTCTCTTTCTCCCGCAATTGGAGCAACGTCACTCCACCCTCCAGAGCTTTTCTTATGGATAATAAAAAATCTTTCGGCCCGACCAGGATTCGATCCGTGACCAGGTAAAGGCTATAATCTACAGCCATTGCACCCGCCCCCTTTTCTCGATCAGTGCCTCATCCACCAGGCTGAGCTGGTCGATAAGGTGAGCTCGGAATGTTCCCGGCAATTCCCCGCCGGAGGTCTCCTGAGCTAATTCTCCCGCCAGAGACATGGTCAGCAAAGCGGCAACCGTTGCTCCGAAGGCGTCTTCATAAGCTCCGCAGAAACCGGCCACCAAGGCCCCGGCCATGCAGCCGGCTCCCGTGATCCGGGTCAGCATCTCCGTGCCATTTTCGATCAAGCAGGCTCTTTGTCCATCGGCAACGATATCCACTTTCCCGGTGGCCGCCACGACGCAGCCATAAGCTCTGGCCAGGCTTTGACAAGCTTCCAGGCCATCATTCCCTTCATCCAGGGAATCCACTCCTCTGACCCGGGCTGCCAATCCGGCCAAAGCCTTGACCTCGCCCAAATTCCCTTTGATTACCGTAAAGCGGCCAAAATGCCCCAGCCTTTCAATCGTTGCTTTTTTACGGGGAATGGCTCCGCAGGCTACCGGATCAAGGATCACCGGAATCCCTTTTAAGGTTGCTCCCCGGATGGCCAGATAAGCTGCCATTTCCTGTTCCTTGGTTAAGGTTCCTAAGTTAAGATACAAGGAGCCGGCAAGCTGGCTGAACTCGAACACTTCATCCGCTGCTTCGCACATAGCCGGTGATGCTCCCACAGCCAGCAAACTATTAGCGCAGTCGTTGACCGTAACAACATTGGTAATGGCATGGACCAGGGGGGTTTTTTGTTTGAGGGCTTGAAGAGCTTTTGTTAGTTTTTCTTTCATGATCCTACACCTTCTTTTCCTTTAAAATTTTATTATTCAATTCCCGTAAATTGATTTCCTAAGTTGAGAGCTTTTTGTCTTACCTAAGTAAGATCCTCGTTTTTTAGCAGCCTTTAAAAGGTGTCCCCATATAGTCGCTGATTAATTGATAGGCGCAGAATTTTCCGCACATGGTGCAGCGCTCCTGGCTGTCTTCATTTTTGGCTTTTCGCATTCGCCCCGCTTTTTCCGGATCAATGGACAGCTCGATTTGTTTTGGCCAATCCAAGGCTTTGCGGGCTTTAGCCATTTCCAGATCCCATTCCCAGGCTCCTTTAATGCCTTTAACCAGATCGGCTGCATGAGCTGCGATGCGGGCAGCGATCACCCCTTCTTTGACATCCTCCTCCGTAGGCAAACCAAGATGCTCCGCAGGGGTGACATAGCAGAGGAAGTCCGCACCGCTGGAAGCTGCGATAGCTCCGCCAATAGCTGATGTAATATGATCATATCCCGGAGCCACATCGGTGACCAAAGGGCCTAAGACATAGAAAGGAGCATTATGGCAGAGGGTTTTTGCCAACTGCATATTCGTTTCAATCTGATGGAGAGGAACATGTCCAGGGCCTTCGACCATAACCTGCACCCCTGCTTCCTGAGCCCGTTTGACCAAGCTTCCCAGAGTGATCAGTTCTTTAATTTGGGGGCCGTCTGTGGCGTCGGCTAAGCAACCTGGCCGGAGGCCATCTCCCAGACTCAGAGTAACATCATAGTGCAAAGCGATGTTTAACAGGCGGTCGTACTGCTCGAAAAGGGGGTTTTGTCGCTGATGATGCAGCATCCAGGCGGTAATAAAGGACCCTCCCCGAGAGACGATATCCATCACCCGTCCCTGTTCCCGGAGTTCCTGAATGACCTCTAAGGTTACGCCACAGTGAACCGTGATAAAATCAGCTCCGTCCCGGCAGTGTTTCTCGATCCCGGCGAAGATTTCGTCATCCGTCATTTCCACTAAGCCCCGGCCGGCCTTGTGAGTATCCACCATGACCTGGTATAAAGGCACCGTTCCCACCATGACCGGACTATCCTGGATAATCCTTCTTCTGATCTCATCAATATCTCCGCCTGTACTTAAATCCATGATGGAATGGACACCGGCCGCCACAGCAATCTCCAGTTTGCTCAGCTCAGGGGCTAGCTCCGGATAGGCATCGGAGGTTCCGATGTTGGCGTTCACTTTCGTAGACAGACCCTTGCCGACTGCCATGGGACGAAGTCCCTGATGGTTGATGTTGCAGGGTAAAACCGCTTCCCCTATGGCGATCTTCTGCCTCAGTTCCTCCCCGGTAATTCCCTCCAATTCAGCTGCTTGGACCATTTCCGGAGTAATGATTCCTTTTCTTGCTTCTTGCAGTTGAGTCAATGAAACCACACCTTCCTTAATATAAATAAAGATATAAAAAAAGGCGGATATAAAAAATACAGACCGGGTAGGTCTGTATTCTAATAAACATATCGTTATTATCCACCTTCCCTACGCTGGCATTACCCAGATCAGGTTAAGGGTCAAAGGATTCTTGGGTCCTTTATCTCAGCCGACCTTATTCGGCCCCCCTAGTGATTATGCAGTTACAATTATTGGCACCTAAAGTATATCACATGTTATACGGAATTAAAAGAGAACCGGCTGATTTTAGACATTTTCAGCTATAGAGTAAATCAACTTCTCCGTGCTCTCCCAGCCTAAGCAAGCATCCGTAATGGATTTTCCATAGATGTTTTCCCCGATGCCCTGCCTTCCTTCCTCCAGATAGCTCTCGATCATCAGCCCTTTGATCATCTTCTTCAGCAGGGAATCATACCTACGGCTGTACAGCACCTCGCCGGAAATACGGGGCTGCTCATAAAAGCACTTCATGGAGTTGGCATGATTCACATCCACGATAATGGCCGGATTAACCAATTCCAGTCTTTCATATTCCCGAGCGGTCCGAATCAGGTCTTCAAAATGATAATTGGGGATATTTTCACCATTGGCATTCACAGCCCCTCTTAACACGGCGTGAGCATAAGGGTTCCCAGTGGTTTCAACTTCCCAGCCATTGTAGATGAAAGAATGATTGCTGTGTGCTGCAATCAATGAATTAAACATCACGGTCATATCGCCGCTGGTGGGGTTTTTCATGCCCACCGGAAGTTCAACACCGCTGACGGTAAGGCGATGCTGTTGATTTTCCACGGAACGGGCTCCGATGGCCACGTAACCCAGGACATCGGCAAGATAGCTGTAATTCTCCGGATAGAGCATCTCGTCAGCAGCCGGCATCCCAAATTCCGATATGGCGCGGATATGCAAGCGGCGAATGGCTTTAATACCCTCGCACATATCCGGGGCCTTTTCCGGGTCCGGCTGATGAACCATCCCTTTATACCCTTCCCCTGTGGTCCGGGGTTTGTTGGTATAGATCCGGGGCACGATGAGGAGGGTATCCTTGACCTTTTCCTGGACTTTGGCCAATCGTTCAATATACTCACAAACGGGATCTTCATGATCGGCGGAGCAAGGACCGACAATCAATAAGAACCGTTGATCTTCATTGGTCAGGATCTTCTTCATCTCGTCCACCCGTTTGTCCCGGAGCTCAGCCACTTCTTTGCTTAAAGGCAAATGGGCAATAATTTCTTCCGCCGGCGGTAATTTCTTGATAAAATTCATACTCATAGATCAACACCTCTACTCTTCTCCATATATGGCAAACTGATATAGTTACAAGTATAAATCTACCCTATAAAAATCGCAAGAAAAAAACTCCTTATATATAACAATTCTTTTGGGTTTATTGTTATACTTTTTAAGCAACCAGCAAACGGTTGAGCAGTCATAAAAATCTGACGGGCATAACATCGCCCGCCAGATCGCTGCTTTCTGCAGTTTCCTTATCCTGATTTAATTGAATCAACATAAATCTCTTGGCTGACAATTAAAAGCTGGTTTACACTGCATGATTCGTTAGCTTTACACTTTTTTCTTTTCCTCCAAAATCTTTCCGGTAAAGGACAATAGAACAAATGACGCCTAAACAGATCATGATCACCTGAAGCCAAAGGGTTACTTGAAATGCATATACGGGATATGGCTTTATCCCATCAGAAACGGCATTGATGATAATTCCCCAAATCTGTTGAAAAAGTCCTGCTCCAAAAATCCAGGCAAAGCTGTTCACGATTCCCATCGCAGTCCCTAAACGGGATGTGGGCATGACTTCACGAATATAAATAAATGTGGTGGAGATGACCAGCATCTGTAATGCCCCCATTAAGAAATTAAAAAAGCTTAACTCTGTAATGCTTATGGTTGCCGGCTGCAAAGCAATCCATAGCCAGTTAAACAAAAACAAAATACAACCCAATACCATGGTTTTCTTGGAGCCAATCTTTCTGACCACTGCACCGCTTAGGATACATCCTGCAAAGAGCCCCCATGCGTACCAGGACAGAATATCCCCACTGGCCTCCTTGGATAATGCCAGGGCATCGGTCAGATAGATGCCTTCCCACATGGAGCCGAAAGTCTGTGAACTGGAGTTCACACCGAGAGACAGTAAACCGATTAACCATAAGACAGGCATTTTGAGTACGGCAGTAAAGGGAATCTTTTCTTGCCCGGCTTCTTCGCTTATGGCGGCAACCACTGCAGTTTCCCCATGGAGTTCATCCGGTGTAAGCAACCCTCGTTCCGCCGGCTTATCTCTCAATAAGATATACGTTACCACTGCCAATATCAAGGAAAAAACTGCTATGCCGAATAAAGCTGTTCTCCACCCTGCAAAACTCATTAATGTCCTTAGCGGCGCTGTGCCCAGGACGCTGCCCAAAGAACCCAGTCCCATAAATATTCCCCAAAGCATTGGATATTGACGGGTCGTAAACCAAGCAGAGATTATTTTTGCCCCACCGATCAAAAAACCAGACACGGCTACTGCCAGAAGGATTCTACCGATAATTAACACTGTAAAATTTTCAGCAAGGCTGAAGACCAGTGAGCCAATGGCCGCTATCATAAGAATTGCCGTCAGTCCCCGGCGGGCGCCTAAACTATCCAGCATAGTGCCTACCGGGGCTTGAGCAAAGGCATAGATCCAGGTAAAGGCCATGCCCATGAAGCCGAAGGCAACCGCACCCAGGGAAAGGTCTGCCATTAAATCGGGTCCCATAATAGCCGGCGTAATCCGATGGAACAAAGTAAGCATATAGCATAAAACGCAAATGACATACATGGGCCATTGTAAAATTTTCAATTTGCGAAGCATAGAACTTCGCTTGGAATTGTCCATTCAATTCCCTCACTTTCTAAACGGTACGGATAGTGACCTTCACTACGGACAATTAAGATCCAAAGTCATCACCATAGCATCTTCAGGCGGATCGGTGTAATATGCTTGCTTGGTAGCTCGGGGCAAGAATCCTAGCTTCTTATAGAAGCTGCAGGCAAGTGTATTTGAGGAGCGGATTTCCAAATTTAAGCGCTTCACCCCACGGGGTTTCATCCACTCCAGCACTTGCCTGATAAGATATGAGCCATGCCCTTTGGCCCGGAAGTCAGGATGTATGGCTAATCTTGTGATATACCCTTCATCAAAAATCAGCCATACGCCCAGATACCCCAGAAGTATGCCATAGGAATACAGGCAAAAGTAGTAAGCATCTTCGTTATGCCTGAGTTCTGTTACAAAGGCTAAAGGCGACCATGGCGAGGGAAAGGATCTTAGTTCGATTTTCATCACATCTTTGAGATCTTCTTCACGCATCATGCGCATGATTAAAGGACCATGGGCAGATAATTCTCTTGCCTTGGTTTTTTCCTGGATTTTATACAGTGGAAAAAATTCTTCGTCGGGACCTGACTCCAGCCATTGATGCCAAACTGCTTGAACGCTGTATAGTCCGTAATGCCATTGATAATAACCCGGAAGACTCCGCTCCTTATTTTTTAAATACTCTGCAGCAGGCAGGGAATCCCCACTAACCAAAATTCGGTTGTCTTCCAACTCCACTTCTTTCCTTAGCTCTTCAGTGGTCAGAATATGGGGCTCCTCCAAACACACCGGAATCTGCCGGCAGGAATCCCATTGATAGCTGGCTTTAAACCACAGAGATTGAGCTAGATTTTGGATGACCGCCAGCCCCTTTTCACAATCCTGAGCCGCCCACCCTAACATATCCAAAGACCAAACACTGATCAAAGGGATTTTCAATTCAGTGACCAGAAGATGCAGCTTTTTACCCACTTCTGATTCCCCCACTTCTGGTGAATAAGCGGCTTTCACAATACCTGCAAAGTCCATATCCGTCAGCTGTGAACCCAATCCATGCAGCAATCCTGCCAAAAGCGTTTTAAAATCCACCGTGGGAGCCTGGTGAAGAGAAATTTGTGTTTCTCCCAACAGTTTTCCATTCTCGCCCAAGGCAATCGTCAGCATTTGCGCGGTCTTCATGATTGTGCAATATTTCATCGATTGCTCCTTACCACTGTAATTTCCGGTCCGGTCAACCGGGCCCCACACTTTTTACACTTAGGGTCGATTGAATCGGGAATAGTATGTTTACCACAATAGGTGCATTTAACCGGCTTGGGCATAGGGGGCTTGCACCGTCCGCAATAGGGATTGCAGATCCAACATGTCAAAAGCATTTCTCACCCACTTTCCTGGCTAAAAGCAAAAGCATTGAAGTCAAGGGCGTGTGTTCTATATAAATTTACTGAACACAAAGCACAATAGGGAGGCAACAATGATCATGCCTAGACAGATTGGGAAAACCTTTCTGATCACGGCTTGCTCTTCCCCTACTGCATCAATGACGGCAGCCGCATTTTGAAGTTTTCCGGGAGAAATTACGCTGGCCAGCCCGGCTCCGATCCCAGTGGCGGCTGCCACCACTAAAGGATTCAGGAAGAGTTCCTTAGCAGCAATAAAGTTGTATTTGGCAAACATCCCCAGGGCGGCAGCTTCACTGGATGTAACAAACCCGCCAAAAAGACCAAGGGGTGCGACAATTAATGGATAAACCCAGCCGAAGATCCTTGCCGATTCGAGGGCCAGAACGGAAACCATATTATGCATGGCATCCGTAACCTGCCAAACCTCTCCAACAGGCTGTAACCCTGTGTTGTTCATCAATAAGCCAAGGGCAAAGAAAACAGTCAGGGAGATCAGAGGTTTCGGTGCCCGCTTGCCAAACTTGCTCAGGCTTCCCTTAATTTGGGTGCCGGTTGGCTTCAACCAGATGGCGGAAACGATTGTGCCGACCAAAACCCAAAAATAAGCGTTCCAAAATACCCGGAGGTAAATCTTCTGACCAGGAATGATTTGAACCGGCATTCCTAGGCGGAGGGTTAAGAAATCATGAACAGGCTGATAGAAATTAACAAAAAATAAAAGGCTAATCGTCAGGAGCCAAGGCGAAAAGGCAGCCAATAAACGTCTTTCTTTCTCGACCTGTAAATCCTCATCGTTAAGAACACTGCGATCAAGAATTTTATAGCCCTTTACTTTGAGATACAGGCATTCAACCAGGATCACCAGGACTCCGGCAATCACCCCGGTTAAGACGATGCCTGGATGAAGGGCGGGCACATAGGCTATGGCGACCGCTGTTAAACCGGCGATCAAACCGCCTGACAGCGCCGGGAAGAATCCTGCCTTCATCAGCTCGGTTCCCCCCACCAAATACAGCATGGCAAAGGCGATTAAGGTGGAGATGATCGGCAGATAGAGAGCAAATATTTGCGACGCTTCAATCAGGGAGACTCCTGTTATATCGGAAAAAGCGACAAGTGGGGCACCAAGCATGGAGTAAGTGCAAAGGGCGTCAAAGCCAAGGGCCGGGAGAGCAATGGCCATAAAGTTGGAATACCCTAAGCCTCTTAAGACGGGAGGCAAAACCGCCACCGGTGTTGCACCGGCAGAAACCAAGGTGGTTCCGGCGCCAAGATTGATGATCATGATTTGTGAAGCCTTATTGGTAATCGCTACCGTCTTTAAGAAAGTACAAATTCTCCTTAGCGCACCGGTCTCCTCCATAAAGCAAATTTGCAGTAAAGTAGCGGCACACACGATAGTAACCGGAAATGACTGGACGACGCCTGCCAAGCTGGCTCTGATACTGACCGCAAGAGAAGTTGAGAAAAAGGCCAGAGCAATCATAACGCAGAGAGCCCAGCCGATCAGTGAAGCAATATGAACAGGCGTATTTCTCCAGGCAATCAGAAGAAAAATGACGATGATGGGAAGTAAGGTCATGATACTTAGAAAACCCATGCCCATTTGTTTTCCTCTCTTTTCACCATTGAATTCACTCTTTTGTGAAAGTCATAACTTCTTCAGTCACAGTGAGCTATTGGAATAATCAACGGGGAGGATCAAGATCCCCATGAACCACAGGGATCCTGACCCTAACCTATTGTAAGTCTACTTCTTAGGTTTTTCTGCTCCGCACTTTTTACATGCTGGTTCTTTGGTAGAGTTGAAGGTTTCACATTGACTGCATTTCCAGATCAATTTTTCGGTCGGCGGCGGTCTGAAACCACCTTTTTCCTGACGACTCATTGAAAAAAGACCTCCTTTTTGTGTAAGCTATACTTTACCTTGAAAATAAAACCATGTTTGGTTTTTCAACCAGCTTTTTGGATAGCTCTTCAAGGGTCCCGTAGTACATGATTCCTGACTGGCAATGATGGACACAAGTCGGCAACCTGCCTTCCTTCACCCTGTCTTCACAGAGATTGCATAACTCTGTGGGTAAGGGCAAATAGGTCCAGGACCATTTGCCGTAAACATTTTCCCGGGGTCCGTCTTCCAATACTTTGATGCCAAATTGTCCGACAGGTAACCCTAATTCCTTTTTGCAGGCTACCTCACAGGTATGACAATTGGTACAGTATTCATAATCGATGAGAATCCCGTATTGAGCATTATCTTTTGACATAGCCAAACCCCCCTAACCTTGTCACAATTTCAGTGGGCGTTACTTGATCATTCTCAGGCTCAACCTTGTAAACCTTGCAGATCGTGGATTTATAAGGAGCACCATAATGGGTCGGACCATGGACTCCCATGGTGGTTAAGTTGTTCGAGTTACTGTCAAATACTCCAAACAGGACCGGCTCCGCACCTTCCTTTTCGGGAAACCACCAGCCATGACGCGCCCTGACCACTTTGGGATCCAGCCCATAATTAAATTTAACCTGCTGTTTGCATTTACCCCGTTTATTTTCAATCCAGGCCCAATCACCTTCCTGAAGACCGAGTTTTTGCGCTGTTTCCGGATTAATGTCCATCTCAGGCTGGGGATGAACTTCCCGCATCGTGGGGAGCTGGCGGTGTTCAGAGTGGAACAGCCCAATCTGCCGGTGTCCTGTGGTCAGAATGAAGGGATACTCCTTCATGAGTTCAGGAGTGGAGTAAGGCCCTTCATAGGGCTCCATATGGTGGGGCAGCGGATCAAATCCCCAAACATCAAACAAAGGCGAAGAAACTTCATATAACCCTGTCGCAGTAACAAAGCCCGGCTGCCCGTCCTGGCGCAACAGGCCTTTTTCATATTTCTTGTAGGTATGGTTCCAGTCCCACCAGTCATAGACTTTATGGGTCAATGCTTCAAAGTCATAGTCCACACCGTTGCCATCATCGTAGAGCATATCGGTGAGCAGATCACGAACGTCTTTGTACTTGTTAAAGTATTCAGGATTGATCCGCTTGCCCAGATCCAGCACGATCTGTTCATCGGCTTTGCTCTCAAAATAGGGTTCGGCTGCTTTGGTAATGGCTCTTAAAGGCTGCCACCAGGATCGGTAGCTATCGCGTTCCACGCTCATGGCTGCCGGCAGGACTAAGTCGGCAAAGGCCACTGCAGTAGGTGTCATATAGTAATCGACCACAACCGTATAAGGCACGTTCTTCCAGGCCGCATAAACTCTGGGCGCTTCACCGGCCATATTGGCGATAGGATTGCTGCCGTGAACCCAAAGCATTTGAACCGGGTAAGGTTTGCCGGATTCCATGGTCTCCAGAAGTTTATCAGGCGGAATAAACGGTGTATATCCGGATTCGTGGATGGCAGATTCATAAGTTCCAATCCGTTTTTGCAGCATTTCTTCAGAAATGCATTCAAGGCCGCAGCCATATTTTTTCGAACTGTTATAAGCATAGCGAAGGAGAATATTGCCGCCGGGAACATCCAGGTTTCCTGTAATTGCGACCATATCCGAAATGGCTGCAGAGGCTTCCATACCGGCAATTTGCATGTCGATGGCCAGACCCCATTGAATTCCTGCGGGTTTGGCTTTAGCATACATACGAGCGGCTTCTGTGATTTGCTCTTTAGGAATCCAGGTAATTTCCGCTGCTTTTTCCACAGAATATTCCTGAACCCGCTCGACCAGTTCATCAAAGCCGTAAGTCCACTGCTCCACAAAATCATGGTCATAAAGGTCTTCGTTGATGATGACATTGAGGAAACCCAGAGCCAAGGCACAATCGGTACCGGGCCGGATTTTCAACCATAGATCGGCTTTAGCTGCCAGCCAAGTCAAGGCGGGGTCAATCACAATCAGTTTGGTGCCCAGTTTCATTAAATCAACCAGCCAGTGCCCGACAAAGCCATCCCCATTGGAGGCTAAGGGCTCATTCCCCCAGACGACAACGACTTCCGGTACTTTCCATTCAGGGTTGTCATACCGCAAGGGATGAAACTGGGAAGCATCGAGAACCCAGCAGTCTCCCTGCTTAATCAGATTGGCTGTCATCCGGGGCTGGTAGCAGGAGTCGGCGCTGAGGAAGCCAAAGGAAAGGTTAGGGCTGCCGAATACGGCGCGGGTAATCATCGCCGGCTGCCACATGCAATTGCGGCCGGTTCCGACTAAAGATACGATGCCTTGGGGACCTGTTTTCTGTGAGATTTCTTTATGCTTTGCTTCAATCCAGTCGTAAGCTTCATCCCAGGAAACCCGTTTCCATTTATTCTCGCCTTTTTTCCCAACTCTCATGAGCGGCCATTTCAGGCGATCGTTGTTGTAGATTTGTTCCACCATGTTAATACAGCGCAGGCATAGTCTGCCTTGGTTATAGCTGAAATTGGGATCACCTTCGATTTTTTCCAATTTACCGTCTTTGGTGTAGCAGAGAACACCGCAGCCGTTGTGACAACCGGGTCCTGTCCAGACCGAGGTGCGGGTGACTTCATATTCCCCTTCTTGCCAGCGCCAATCCTCTTTGTAAAGATCCTTGCTATACTTGTTAATCATGAACTGTTTTTCCCTCCTTAATTTTTATATAAAAATGTGTGATAAAAAGGGCCCGATAGAAACACCTCCTTCATTTAATATTTGCGGCATTATTCTTTATTGGAGTCAGGTTTTTCAGGCTTTTGAGGAGCTCTTTGCGGCGCTCTTTGTGGCCCGGCCGGACCCGCAGCGTTCTCTTCCGCCTCAGGTTCAGGCAGCTCTGCCCCACACTTTTTACATGTTTTATTGGCCGGTGGATTAAAGACATTGCACTGGGGGCATTTGGTCATCAGCTTAGTAAAGGTTGGGGGTCGGAAACACATTTTCTGATTCCTCCTTTGCTCTTAAGATTTAGTTTTGATACTTTGTACATTGTGATATATTGCATTTTCCGTGCCAGGTTCGCAAAGGCCTTGGTTGGGCTATTTTAAGCAAATCACCTCATCTTTAAGGAATTGCAAACCGACTGATTTTAAGAAACACCGTTTGCTTTCGAGAAAGAGGAGCCAATACAAAAAACTCTATAAACGGCAAAAAGGGCTTCTCCCTGCACTCAGCTGTTCAGGAGAAGCCCTTATCTTGAGATTACTGTTCAGTTAATCAGAATTCTTGAATGTTCCCATATCTATATTAAGCTCTTTTGCTTTGCGATACAGTGTTGACTTAGCCATTCCTAATAGTTCGGAAGCTTTGGTAATATTGTTTCTGGTTTTATAGAGGGCGTTTTCAATAAGTATTTTCTCCATAACATCAATTTTATAGATGTTTTCGAGAGTGTAGCTGCCGGTCATACCGGGAGGATCCCTATAATTCTCTGCTGGTGAAGAAGAAGCGGCATATAATGATTCGGGCAAATGCCTGCATTGGATTAAATCCCCTTGAGCTAAATTCACTGCATAAATAACACTATTTTCAAGTTGCCTTACATTTCCAGGCCACCCATAACTTTTCAGAACCTCAAGAGCCTCTTCACTGATGAGGGGAGCCTTGCGCTTGATCTTGGCACAGTATTTACCGATAAAGTAATTTGCCAAAACCTCAACGTCATTATCCCGCTTTCTTAAAGGCGGAAGCTGAATGGAAAGGATGGATAGCCGGAAAAACAAATCACTTCTGAATAAATTTTCATGGCTCATTCTCTCCAAATCTTTATTCGTGGCTGCAACCAGCCTGAAATCAACCTTTTTATAAGTGTGTCCTCCAATTCGCATCACTTTTTTATCTTCGAGCACTCTTAAGAGGATAGCCTGGACCTCGAGGGGCATATCCCCTATCTCATCAAGAAAAAGGGTGCCCCCATGAGCAAGTTCTATCTTCCCCGCTCTGCCTCTGCGTTCAGCGCCGGTAAAGCTGCCTCCTTCATAACCAAACAGTTCGCTCTCAATAAGTTCCCGGGGCATTGCCGCACAATTTACGGCAATAAATGGCCCTTGGGGACGATGGGCATTATGGATGGCTTGAGCAAAAAGCTCTTTACCTGTTCCACTCTCGCCAGTCAGAAGGATATTCTCGTTGGATAAGGAAAAGCGTTTTCCTAAGGAAATCGTTTCTTTGATGGCTTTGCTTTTACCAATGATTTTAGCAAAGGTATAGGTAGCAAAGGCTCCCGTTCGATTGGTAACAAGGGCATTGATTATTTCCATAGGATTAACTCTCAAAACCGCACCGTTGGGATAGTTGCCATGTTTATCAAGAGGACGTATGAGCACTAAATAACTTTTGTCATGATTATTGCTGCAAATGGCTTCCTCAATATCAACGGTTTCATTGTTCCGAACCGCCTCACCAATCTGGGGGCCTAAAAAGCGATCAATAGTCCTGCCTATGATCTCCTCTTCGGCAGTATTGAAGATATTGACCACTTCTTTGTTGATCGTAATTATTTTCCCCCTGTTATCCGTAATAATTATTCCCTCCTCAATCACGGATAAAATTACTTCCTGCATATGATGAGCGCTTTTCAGCAATTGATAGCTCTTGGTAAAACGCAGCTTGTTTTCTACGGCTACCGCCATAGCTGTGATGAGACCCAGGGGATAGGTGCTTAAATAATAGGAGTCGTGGGACAAGGGAAAATCAATATGGTAGCTTACAACCAGGTAGCCGATGATTTCGTTATCCTCATTGGTCAGAGGTGCTGCAGATGTACAGGAATTTTGAAAGACAGTACAGTAGTGTTCGGGCCCGACAATATATACCGGCTTCTTTAGATGCATACTTAAAACATGTGCACAGGTACCGACGGTTGCTTCCGACCATACCTGGCCCACTATGGAACTCTCTGGGTAATCCGCAGAAATTAACTTGATCTTTTCTCCCTCATGACTCAGCAAGACACCATTCTTATCAAATAAATAAAGCGCATAATTGGAAGTCATGATATCCTTTATTTTTAAATCAACAAAAACGGCTTTGGTAATTTCAATCAGGTCTTTGTTTTCAGCCAGGATCCTGGCTATTTCGTTGGAATTCAAATGCTCGGCAAGACTGCTTTTATAAGGATTGACTCCTAAATCATGAGAGCGCAACCAGGATTCTGCTACTTCAAGCCTAATACAAGCGTATTCCTTGGGATCAAGGGTATGGTTTTTTAAAAAGAATTTTTTACATTCCAGTAGTTGCTCCCAACCTGTGTTGGTTAGAATTAAATTATGTGCATCATGCAAATTTTCTTTAGTATCTGGCATTCCTTATCCCCCTTAAATTTTTTCGATACTCTACAAAATGCATGGCCATCGTGAAAGTTATCTCTAGTTCAATGGCGAAGAATATTATCCCGCTCATTGTTTATTTTTAATTCTAACATAATTTTTGGACTTTTAAAAAAAAACTTACTAATGTGTTGCATGTTATTGAGACAGGTGCTGTTGCCACAGAGTAAATAAACCAGACCTTTAACTATGAGTTGAAAGGTCTGGTTTATCGTTATTGTTTCATCTAGGTTCTACTCAGTCAGCCAGCCATCACCAAAAACCCACTTGATGGCGTCTAATACAGATGGGCTAAGTCTAGCTCTCTTAAATTCATATTGTTTGGTTAATTCCACAAACTGGTCGGCTTCACTTTTGAGAACTTTGGCAAAGAAAGCATTTTCATGATCGGCATCCTTGATAATCAGCGGATTAAGAGAGCTTTCATTTAACGCTGACTTTAGCTTGTAGAAACTTCTCCGATTTTTTCCTACAAAATACCCGTAATTGGGGTGATCCCTTACACAGTCTTCCTGAAAGTCTGAGCGACTCAGAACTTCTGGCATATGATTCACACACCTTCCCCATATGATCTTGACCATGACGGAAACTAAAAAATGCTCTATTCCATTATACCTATCTTTTGTAAGATAAATGTTATGTCTTTTTTAAGATTGGTTGAAGCATTGCAAATAAAACCAGACCTCAGATTGCTCTGAGGTCTGGTGATGGGTCCTTTAGAAGGGAATTTGAAACTTGTTTTCTTCTGATAACTTTGATGAACCATCACAGCTTCCCTAAAGACTCGTCAGCTGCTACTCCCAAGAGCTCTCTTTAGCGGCATTCTCCCCGGCGATGCGGGCAACAGTGGCATAGTTCCCCAAAGAACCATGAGGACGTCTCCACCCCATGACATTGCCTAACTCCCCTGCAGCATAGAGATGAGGAATGACTTTTTCCTGGTCAATAGAGATGCTTTCGTCAACTGCTTTGCCGCTGTATCCGGCAAGTTGGTCAGCCTGTTCAATGACCTGGGATTTTGTATTAACCCGGACACCATTGCGTTGGGTATGACGGATCAAGGATGCTTTCAACCCGTAAAAAGGTGGTTTGGCAATTTTAAACAGGGCGGTTTTGCCAAAGTCTTCATCCTTGCCTGCACCCACGAAACCGTTGTAACGGCTGATGGTCTTTTCCAATTCTGCCGCAGGAATTCCCATCTTTTCAGCCAGTTCAGGAATACTGTCGGCTATGGCGATGCAAGCCGGGTCAAACATAAGACCCTTTTTGGGGTTAGGATTCTTCAAATCCTCAATTGGCCACTTCAAGGCTGCCGCACTTTCGGAGTCGGCTATCGCCCAGACATTCCGAGGATGGGGCAGACTAAGATATTTCGCAGTATAGGGCCATTCGGGGTTCTCATTAATACTTCCCGCTTCACCTTTAGCAGGATCAGCTTTTCTGGCCCCTTCCATTTCGTTAATATAACGGACACCGTCATTCTTCACCAAAATAACCCGCTCAAAGAATGCGGCAGGACGGGGAATTCCCTTGCCATCGGCATAATACGCTGCTGTTTTAAAATCGGGCGGTTCCCATCCCCAATAGGACCGGGAGCCGTAAAAGAGATAAATATAGGAAGTAAAGGACATATCGCTGAAACCGGCTCCTACTTCCGCAGCGGCAAAGTGACCGTCCCCGGCGCTGTCCACAAACAGTGTGCCGTCAGCCGGGGTGCCGCCGTCACCGAAGCAATCCGGCCCCACGACCCGCGGATCCCAGGCCTGAGCCATGCGATGATTGTCGGTCCAGGTTCCTGTACAAAGGATGACCCCTTTACGGGCTTTGATATTAATCGTACCTTCGGGAGTTTCTGCAGATACGCCCAGAACCGGACCGCCGGGCTCGCGATAAACTTTCTTCATCCGGTGTTTGAAAAGAATCGGAACCCCCATTTCCTGCAGCTTTTTCTCCCAGACTGTGGTCCAGGCCAAACCAAAGCTCATGGGGCTGTTGGGTTTAGCATCATAAACATCAGGATTGGCTGCCGGATAGTGGGAGCGGCCCACCCGGTGCACTTCCGGACTGGAATTCCCTACAGTGGGGTACCATTTAAAGCCCATAGATTCCATCCATTCGATGAGCTCCGGCCCTCTTTCAACATACGTGCGAATCAGTTCCGGAACGCCCCGGTATCCACTGGCTTTCATTTCATCCTCAAACCAGTCTTCCAACGAATCCTGCATTCCCGCTTCCTTTTGAATCCGTGTACCGCCCAAAATAGCATGACCTCCGGCGGTTTTATACAGTCCGCCTACCCAGTCATTTTTTTCAAGGATGATCACATCTGCTCCCGCATTTTTAGCCTCAATCGCCGCGGCTAAACCGCAACCGGTACCGACAACGACGACATCCGTCTCCTTATCCCATTTTTCCGGCAGCCAGGGCTTTGCTTCAGCTGCTTGAGGTTTTGCTTCGGTTCCCCCTTGTGCGTCCTGGCTGCAGCCCGAGAGCAGGAAGCCGACACCGACAGCTGTACCGGCAGTCATAATACCTGCATTCTTTAAGAAATCCCGACGAGAAAGTCTTTCCCTTTTCAGTTCTTCTTTCTTTTCTTTAGACATTGTTAAGCCTCCCTTATCTTTTAGGTACCCGTTGCAACGTCCTTGACTTCCGGCCACCACCTCCATTCATCGTCAATTCATTGCCAAAGAAGGCGAATCGGGGGCTCTTTACCATCATGTTCACTAAAACTATTGATAATTTATAGAGGTTCGGTTCTTAGAATAATTAGTGATTAATTTAATTTTCACATGAACTTTATTGTATATGCCATAACCAATACTTTTAAGATTAGGATTCAATACTATTTATTTTGATTTTAAGCAGCGATTAAAGTTGATTATTTAGAAATTGTTGCTAATCTGAAACTTTACATGATGAAGATACACTATCCTTGCCGATAAAGTCAATATTACCTAGTTAAAAATTTCACACAATATGTGTTGTTTTAACTGACAATAGTTTTCTTTTCTGCATCATTTGCTAATTCTCTATTAATTCAAACAAGAGTTGCCATCTTTCTTCACTTCTTTACTGCTCTTTATTTGATTAATACTAAAGGGATCCAGGGTGCTTACCCGATTGATAAAGCGCTCTTCAAAGGAGTAGGGATAAATATTTAAACTGGTATCCTTTTTGCCTGAAAACTCTTCGATATAGAACTCAGCGGTCACCAAGCCCTGCTGACTTAAAATCTCCAGAGTAATCAAAATATCTTTGTGCCTGTTTTGATGATGATCGAGAATCTTGACCGGATACCAGCAGTAGTCATCTTCCAGGATTTCAAACTTCTCTGAGTCGAGCCGTGTATAGCTGGACATGCATTCTTTAAAGGTCAGCCGGGAGCCAATATTGGGGAAGCCTCCCTCTTTGGAATCAAAGAAAGAAAGGTTGATACGCAGGTTTTTGAAGGGCAGCGGAAAACCCAAATAGACCTTGGAATCCACCATCCGAATACAGGAGGAGATGGCGGCCAAAGTTACCACACTTACCCCTAAGTTGACGCGATCCGCATCCACGATTTCCTCCACGGTTGGCAGGCGGCCTACTTTGCTGGTACTTTTAAGCTCCTCAAAGATTTTCAGAATAAAGTAAAGGGTAAAAGAGACCGTTAAAAGCCAGCCGCTGAAGATGAAGGCTTTTTCAAAAAGAGGGCGCTCCGACATAATTAAACTGAAACCCATCGTGGTCCAGATCAGGATGCAAAACCCCAGGGCGTATTGGACAAATTGGATGATAATCTTGGAAAAGCCATGTTTTTGGTTGATGATTTGTTCATAGAGAATGAAGCTGCGGAAGACTTCTTTGCCAATAGTGCCTTTCTCATGAAATAAATTCTTCTCATAGGGCAACGCAGCCAGGGTCCAGAGGATTTCCCGGCTGCGCTGCACATTATGTTGACTGTTCATAGAGATAAAGATGGACATAAGCCCTACCAGGGACAAAATCCCCGTCCCAAAGCTAAGCAGAATAGTAAGTGTTGAACCGGTCATGACTGTACTCCTTCAAAAACGGCATAGTATAATAACTTTCCTAGTCTTTCCGAAGGTGAGTCATGTCATCCATCTAGTTTCTATAATTGCCCTCCTGCTCTTCAGGCAGGTTAACAGGATACGGGATCAGGTCCAAGAAGAATTCTTGCCCTTTAACATTTTTGTAGAACTCTTTGACGCTTTCCAGGATTCTCTTATCCATTTCAATTCCTCCTTAATCAATAGACAAGACACCCATATGAAATGAAACTCTAAAAATAGTATGGGTGAGTCTGAGTTCTATTATTTAGGGAATTGAACCCATGGTAAGAGTCTCCATGGAAATTTTTAAATGACAATCTGAGCTTAATCTAATGCAAAATAGGCAAGTGTTTAAGGAGCGTGAAGTTCATAGAATAAATAATTTTGAGGCTGTTGTAAATGCCGAATTTGACAATATTTAGATAAATAGGTATAATATTTATTGATTGGATATACAATCCAGAATGACACCTCAAATTCTGAATACTCGAAAGAAATGCTTTTAATCAGTACTTCTAAATGTTGTATTATATTGGAAATCATTCTGGTAAGGCCATTCAAGAAGGGTGGTGATTCTATAGGATAGTAGTTCGAACATTTACAATTATGTTGTTGAAAGGGGTTTTTCTTATGAAAAAATTCGCTATAAGAGCATTATCCTTTGTTGCTTTTATCACTTTAGGCCTGTTACTTAGTGTTCCAGTTTTCGCTGCTTCTGTAAACACTTCGAAAGACGATATGATTTCAACTGTTGAAAAAGCTATCGCATTGTTTTATGAAAATAAAGATATGGGCGCTAATAATGATTTGAGCAAAATTATGGATACTGACATAAGTTCTTATCTTGCAGATAAGGCTACAACTCATCAGTATGCTACTAGCCTTAATCAAAATGATAAGGAAAATTACTCTGTTCAGGTCAAATTTTTAGAAAATGAAATGTCTGAAGATTTTCTAAAACTTAAGTTTCAGGTCATTACTACGTATAATTATGCAAGTCATTATACTGCTCTTGGGGAACGACCTGATATATCAACTGTAAGCGAAGTGGTATATGTTGTCTATGACCGTGTCAAGAATTTAATCACTGATTTTTACTGCCCTACCAATTACTATGATATAGCAGTTAGAGGCGAGGACCCTAATATTTCAATGGAAATGGCAACTAGTAGTGCTTATCCTTTTGCTATAACTGCTAATATAACCGCCCGTCAAGAAATGCTAAAAAATGATATCTATAAAATATATGAAGAGCAAAATTCTGAAGTTAGCAGTATAACACCATCGCGAACAAGCTTTTTAAGTCCCAACGCTATCTTAGCATATGCAAGGGCAAACTATGACAAAATTAATCCCAGTAGTGGTAATGGTACAGTTCCTTATTTTGATTTTTCAGTGTACCCGGGAAACTGGGATTGCACAAACTTTGTTTCACATGCATTGTTAGCAGGAGGCGCTAATGTCTATGATACCGGTGGAAGCGGCATTAGCGGTACTGGTTGGTACTTCAGAAGTGAAAGCAATAGAAGTTCTTCATGGAGTGGTGTTCCTGAGCTGTATAATTTCTTGATAAGTAATACTCATCCGAATACTCCTGCTGGTTATAGCTATGCTTACAGTAATAATCCAGGTTTATGGTCAGTAGGTGATATCGTTCAGTTCAGATTCTCTGGAAACTCTGTGTATTCTCATTCGACGATCATAACGCGTAAGGTGTATTCAGCAGATCAGTCTAGAGCTTATGCCTATGTGACAGGCCGCTCGGATCCCTATAACTACAACGACAATGATCCTGTTGACAATATGGCTCCTGGTGGAAGTAAGCGCACCATATATGTATATAATTATTAATTTTTTTTACAACTAACCACTTGGGGCTGCCGCAACGTTGCGGCAGCCCTTTCTTTTTAACTGAAGGTGTAGCTACAAAAAAAGAGTTTTCTAACCAAGGGGGAGTCAAGAAAGTGTTGAAGGATAAAAAAATTATGCCCGGAGTGACTGCTGTTATAATACTTATTGTCATAGCAGCAATAAGTATTAGTTTTATATCGGGCCCAAAAGAAGGTGAATATAAGATACCGATTGAACCCACTATTGCCGAATGGTCATCCGATCAGAATATGGGAGCGCATCTGCCCATCCTCGACTATGCTTCCGATAATATCGTAATTTTTCATAGCTATTTCGGACTGTTTGTCTATAATCTTGATTCACAAAAGCTTATACGCAGCCTAAACTTACAGTCGATCGGCTGTGCGGACGATTCCTGTGTTGTCTCCGTTAGCAAAGACGGAAATACAGTACAGCTCCATCCTGGTGACAGTGAAAGCATGTACGTCTATACCATTGCAAAGAATAACCTGGTGAAAGCAGCTTATAAGCCGATGGAAGAACCGTTTGATGGATTGGTTTCAATCCTGGATGTGATGGATTTTGATAAAATCGGCAATTACAGTCACAATGCCGTTATATTCAATAATGGTGAGTTTGGCTGTTTGCGTGCATCTGAATGGACAGTGAGTTCTCTCACTTATGTTCGTGGGGAGAAGGTTCACGAGTTGTTTAAACAAAAATAAATGAATCTATATTGCAGGGATGCCGGCGAAGGAAAGAGTGCTAAAGACAGGAGAGAAGCAGGTGTGTAAGGGGTGTGACACACCTGCTTCTCTTCGCTGGCTATTCTTCCATGATATCGACCATCTTGTTGACATAGCGGTTGAGAAACTGAGTAATAGATTTAAAAACACCTTATTGCCTTAATTTTTAATGGAGATGCCTCAAGTGACAATTTGATCCTCACCATAGATCATATATTTCATGGTGGTCAGCGCTTGCAGCCCCATAGGTCCCCGGGCGTGAAGCTTCTGGGTGCTGATGCCGATTTCCGCTCCGAAACCGAAGCGGCCGCCGTCGGTGAAACGGGTAGAGGCATTGACATAAACAGCCGCGGCGTCCACCTCATTTAAGAATCGCTGAGCTGTGGTGTAGTTCTCGGTGATAATCGTCTCTGAATGCTTGGTTCCATACTGATAAATATGGTCCATGGCTTCATCCACACCTTGAACCACCTTGGCACTGATGATCAGATCCAGATGCTCTATTCCCCAATCCTCTTCCGTGGCTTTGGCAGCGTAAGGCAGAATGGCACAGGTCTTTTCACATCCCCGTATTTCCACCCCATAATCCCGGAATTTTTCTCCCAGCAGAGGCAGAAATTCCTGAGCTACCGCCTCATTCACCAAGACAGCCTCCAGAGCATTGCATACGCCGGGTTTTTGGGTTTTGGCATTGAAGACAATGCTGACCCCTTTAGCCAGATCGGCTTCCCCATCGACATAAGCATGGCATACTCCGGTACCGGTCTCAATGACGGGAACAGTGGCTTCCTTGACTACAGTCTCAATAAGCCCTGCCCCCCCTCTGGGGATGATGACATCCACATACCCGTTCATTTTCATGAGCTGCTGAACCCATTGCCGATCCGTATTCTCCAGGAGTTGAATGCAGGCTGTGGGCATGCCCTGGCTTTCCGCTGCCCCAGCGATCACCTTGCTCAGAATCTTATTGCTCTCAATAGCTTCGGAGCCTCCCCGGAGAATGACCGCATTGCCGGACTTCAGGCAGAGAGCCGCCGCATCCACCGTCACATTGGGGCGGGCTTCATAGATCATAGCCACCACACCTAAGGGGACCCGGGTACGCTGAATGCGCAAACCATTGGGACGGGTCCAGAACTCCCCTTCCCCTACCGGATCGCCTAAATTCACCACTTCTTTAAGGGCATCACTCATTTGGCGAATTCCTTCAGAGGTCAAAGCCAGGCGATTGACCAAGGATTTTTTGGTTCCCTTTTGAATAGCTGCCTCTACATCTTTCCGATTGGCCTCCAAAATTTCTTGTTCATGATTCAGCAGAGCCTCCGCCATCGCCAGAAGAGCCTTGTTCTTAGCGGCGGTGCCGGCATAAGCCAGCTTGCGGGCGGCATCTTTGGCTTTTTGGCCGATTGTGATCAGTTCCGGTGCAAAATCCATCCTCATCGACTCCTTTCAATCTGAATTCAGTTACCCAACCCCAGCAGTTTTTCCATCCCCTGCCGGTATATCCTCGGCAGGTACAAAGAAAACTGAAAAACGGGACCTGTCCCCTTGATTCTCCCCTTGATTCATTCGATCATCAAGGTCATATTATCGCGATGAACGACCTCTTCCCCCTCTAAATTGGGGATGATGGCCAACATTTCTTCCGAGTGCTTGCCACGGACTTTCTCTAACTCTTCACTGCTCAGTTCCACTAAGCCGCGAGCCACCTCAATTCCGTCCGGGTTATTGATGCGTACCAGTTCTTTTCGTTCCCAGATGCCGTCGATGCCGGTAATGCCTGAAGCCAGCAGGCTTTTTCCTTTGAGTAAAGCCTTTACGGCCCCCTCATCAATAAAGATGCTTCCCTCGGATAGGCCGCCATAGGCGATCCAGCGTTTCTTGCCCATAATGCGGTGGGCGGCAGGGAAAAAGTAGGTACCTAAAGGCCGTTCTCCTTTAATCAATTTGGTGATTTCTTCCATGCGCTTGGAGTGCAGGAGGAACATCCCCATACCAAAACGGGTGGCGATCTCCGCTGCCTTTAGTTTGGTCACCATCCCGCCTGTACCCATGGAGCTGCCCGCACCTCCGGCGATGTGCATGACTTGGGTCAGATCCTCCACTTCCTCGATGAGCGCAGCCTGAGGATTGAGTTTGGGATTGGCAGAATAGAGTCCGTCCACATCCGTGAGAATCACCAGCAAGTCTCCATGAACCAAACCCGCCACCAGGGCGGAAAGGCGGTCATTATCCCCGAAACACAGCTCTTCCACCGCCACAGTATCATTTTCATTGATAATCGGAATCACCTGATAACGCAGCAGCCGCTCTAAGGTGTTTTGAGCATTGCGATAACGGGAGGCCTCGGCTAAGTCAAGGCGGGACAGCAGAACCTGAGCGCAGACCAAGCCCCGTGCCTCCAGGGCAAGGGCATATTTCTCAATCAAAACTCCCTGGCCTACAGCGGCAACCGCCTGTTTGCCGGCCACATCCTTAGGCTTGGTTTTTAGACCCAGCTTCCCCACCCCGGCAGCCACTGCACCCGAGCTGACCAGGACACATTCTACACCAAGCTGGCGGATCCCGGCAATGACCCCGGCAATCCTCTGCATAGCTTGATCATCAAGACCGCCTTCAGGATGGTTTAAACTGCTGCTCCCCACCTTGATCACGATTCTAAGCAGGTCACTCACCCCAAATACTCCCTTTCCATTGCTTGTGCACGATGCTTGCAGGCTTTAGCGGCCTGGGCCACAAGCTCTTCTAACCCCTGCTCCCGGAAGACCTCCAAAGCCTCCTGGGTGGTTCCTTTGGGCGAGGTTACGGCCACCCTCAGTTCACCGGGGGATTTCCCGCTCTGAGCCAGCATCTTAGCTGCTCCCATTAAGGTTTCTTTGGCCAGGTTCTCGGCTACCTCCTGGCTGAAGCCCATATCAACCCCTGCCTTGACCAAAGCCTCAGTAAAAAGATAAAAATAAGCCGGCCCGCTTCCGCTCATGGCGATGAGGGGATTAATCTGTTCCTCAGTTATCCAGATATATTTCCCAACCGCCCCAAAAATATCTTCCACATCCCTCTGCTTCGCTTCATTGACACCCTGACCTTTGACCAAGCCGGTCATGGAATGCAAGACGGCGCTTGAGGTATTGGGCATAGCCCGAATAATGGGACAATGAGGCAAATGTTTTTCCAGCAAGGCCAGGGGAATTCCTGCCGCCACGCTGATCAGGAGCTGGTTTGAGCTTATATCCTCCCTGATTTGGGCCAACGCTTCCCCAACATCCTTGGGTTTCACTGCTAAAAGGATGATCTCCGAATCCTTGACCACTTCCCTAAAAGAGACGGGAATGACCCCATAGTCCTCTTTCATTTGGGCCAGCTTAGCCTGGTTAGAGCGATTGGTCACCCGAATTTCGTAGCTTCCCGTCACCATCAGCCCTTTGATAATGGCCTCAGCCATGTTTCCTGCCCCGATAAAACTGATCTTTTTCATTCGAACCGCCCTCGCTTTCTATGTAAAAAAAGACCCTTTCATCCCTTTGCCAAGGACGAAAGAAGTCTTCCGCGGTACCACCTTTATTGCCATACGCCACTTAAACCCGATAACGGCGGGAACCGTTTGATTCATCATCAAAGCCTCACGATTGGGTTCAGCCACCACATTTCAGGAAGTCGCACCAAACCTTCCCTCTCTTGCCAAATGAGTAACCTAATGGATCGTTCCTCGGCAGTATACCTCATTAAATTAGATCTATTGTAGCATAACACCTTGTTATAATCCAGTACTCTGTACCACCTAATTCTAATTCCTCATATTCCTCACATTTCCGACGGTTAACTTCCCGTGACTGCATTGTCGTAATTTCCATTTAATTTGACTGGCTTAAGTGTGCTGAGGTATGCTATTTCTATAGTTCTTAAAACACTTGGAGGAATCCATAACATGCCTTTTCCTATTATTAACGAACTGGAGATACGCACCCTGGCCTCCAGCAAAAAAGCCTACGAGTTGGGAGTGGCCTATGCCCTTAAGGGCAGGGTAAGCCAATTGTCTCACGATGGGGAAAGAAACCTGATTTCTGCCGTCGTCATGGGCACCTGGCTTTACGAGGTTGAGATTATCCTGAGCAGAAATGGTTCAATTCATTCCTGTCATTGCACTTGTCCGGCCTTTGCCGAATATCCCGGAGCCTGTAAACATGTGATAGCCGCCCTGAAAGCCGTCCAAAGAAAGCTGACCGGTTCTCAGCCAAGATTGGCTGTTGTCAAAGAATCCGTAGCTGATTTTATGGCCTTATTCGCGAACCCCGACCCCAAATCTGTTCGCGAAACTTTAAATCTTGAGTTTGAACTCCAAATAGAAATCCATCGTCGGGTCCACGCTCAGCTGCAAATCAAGGTAGGGCAAAACCGTCTTTATATTGTGAAGAATTTAGAAGAGTTCCTAGCCGCTATCCAAGGGAGACACCTACTGACATTCGGCAAACAATTCACCTATGATCCCTTCCTGCACACCTTCAGTGATGAGGATCAAACCATTATCCACATGCTTCAGGAAATGTCAAAGCAATATGAAGCCTTCAATGAGCAGCGGAGCTTCCACTACGCATCCCCCTTCAGCCAAAAACCTTTCGTTTTGACTGAATATTACTTAGGCAAATTCTTTGGTGCTTTAGGCGCTAAACACTTCTCTTTAGCCCTCACCTCCTCAAGAGGCGGGTTACCTGAACTTTCCCCCTCCCTCCAGATCATACGCCAGGATATCCCCTTGGATTTTGCCGTCCAGTCTAAAGAGCAGGACCTGACTCTGGCTTTGCAAAGCAAACTTCCCCTGCAGCTTACCGATGATGGACGCTACTATCTTTACGATCAGAATATCCACCAGGTCTCACCCGTGCAACAGTCCTACCTGCCTAACCTCATTAAAGTTATGTCGGGAAAAAACCACCAAACCCTTACCTTTCCAGATCATCAGAAAGATTTTTTTGCTTCTGAAGCGATACCCCTTATTGAACAGATGGGTTCTGTTGCCATCGACCCCCAACTGGCTGAAAAATTCGTACGGGAAGAACTGCAGGCCAGGATCTATTTTGATAGGATGGGTGAATACGGCATCCGAGCCCGCCTGGAATTCCATTACGGGGATCATATAATCAATCCCTTTACCTCTCAAACAGGGGCTAATCGCCAGGAGGCGGCTGACTCGCAAATTCTTATCCGCAATATCGAGAGAGAAAGAAAAATACTGGGGATCTTTGAGCAAGCAGAATTTATCGTTTCTCAAGGGGTAATAAGCTTGGAAGATGATGAAAAGCTCTTTGATTTTATTACCACCTGGCTTCCTCAGCTGCAGGATTGTGCGGAAACTTTCTATTCCGATGACTTCAAGCTTACCATTCGCACCTCCACCAGCTTTTCCGGTCGGGTGCGTTTGGATGAATCCTCAGACCTGCTGGAGATATCCTTTCAATATAGTGATATCGATCGGGATGAGCTGACCCATATCTTTCATTCTTTGCAGGTGAAGCGGAACTATTACCGGCTGCGGGACGGCTCCTTTCTCGACCTGAGGCAGCCTGAACTGGAATCTATGGCCATGTTTCTTGAGCATTTAAACCTCAGGGGGGAGGATCTGAACGAGCAGACCCTCAGGCTTCCCAAGTTCAGAGCCATGTATATCGACAGCTTTTTGCGTCAAGCCAATTTACCTGGAATTCAGCGCAATAAAGCCTTTAAGCAATTAGTCCAAAGCATTCTTGAGCCCCAGGACGGGGAATATGATCCGCCGCCATCCCTTATGAGTGTACTGCGGGATTACCAGAAGACGGGATTCCGGTGGCTTAAAACCCTGGCTGCTTATGGTCTCGGCGGCATTCTGGCCGATGATATGGGACTGGGAAAAACCTTGCAGACCCTGGCCTTTATCTTGTCCGAAAAGCTTTCCTCCCCTGCTCTGGTGGTTGCCCCCACTTCTCTCATCTATAACTGGCAGGCGGAAGGGGAAAAATTCGCGCCGGGCTTGCATATCCTGGTGGTCGATGGCTCACCCCAAGAACGCCAGGAGCAATTAAAGGGCCTCGATCAAGCTGATTTAGTCGTCACCTCCTATGCTCTGCTCAGACGGGATATCGAGACCTTTGCCCAGGTTGACTTTTCCTACTGCTTCCTGGATGAAGCTCAGAATATCAAGAATCCCCAGACCTTGAACGCCAAATCCGTCCAGAGAATTAAAGCGAAGAGTTATTTTGCCCTGACCGGCACGCCCATTGAAAATTCTCTTGCCGAACTTTGGTCCCTCTTTAATTTTTGTCTGCCGGGCTATCTGCTCTCTCACCAGGAATTTCAGAAAAAGTACTCCACGCCGATCATTAAAGACGGCGATCCCCTGGCCCTTAGGGAATTAAGCCGGCACATCAAGCCTTTTATCCTGCGCAGGCTTAAAAAAGACGTTCTGAAAGAACTGCCCCCGAAGATCGAGACGGAAATCAAAGCCGCCTTAACCGAGGAGCAGCGCAAAATCTATCTGGCCTATCTTCAGCAGACCAAAAGCCAGATTGCTCAAGAACTTGCCACTCATGGTTTTGCCAAAAGCCAGATCCAAATTCTCGCTGCCTTAACCAGACTAAGACAGATCTGTTCCCATCCGGGAATGTTCATCGACAATTATACGGGGGAAAGCGGAAAAATGCTCCTCTTCCAGGAACTCTTAGAGGATAGTTTAGCCGGCGGCCACCGGGTGCTGGTTTTTTCCCAGTTTACCTCCATGCTGGATATCATCGGGGAGTATCTGCACTCTGAAAACATCGACTATTTTTATCTCAGTGGGTCCACAAAAGCTCTTGAACGTTCACGTATGGCCGCTTCGTTCAATAACGGCGAGGGTCAGGTTTTCCTGATCTCCTTAAAAGCCGGTGGAACGGGGTTAAATCTGACCGGTGCCGACTCCGTAATTCATTTCGACCCCTGGTGGAATCCGGCTGTTGAAGATCAGGCCACAGACCGGGCCCATCGCATTGGCCAGCAGCATTCTGTCCAAGTGATTAAGCTCCTCACCCAAGGGACTATTGAGGAAAAAGTCAACGCCCTGCAAGCTAAAAAGAAAAAGCTCATTGATTCCGTCATCCAACCCGGTGAAACTATGCTCTCGAAATTGACGGAGGAGGAATTGCGAGAGCTTTTCGAGTTAAACTAAATAAGTGAAGCCAAAGAAAGGAGGCTGTGCCGAGATTGAATTTAGTTCAAGCCAACATCACGTCCGGCGGATACCTAAAGAAGGACCTCATCCTCAAGGATATTTCCTTTGAGGTAAAGCCCGGTGAGCTTGTCGGATTAATTGGGCCTAACGGTGCGGGAAAAAGCACGATCCTCAAGGCGATTATGGGACAGCTTCCTTATCTGGAGGGAAAGGTTGAATTTGAGAATGCCCACACCCATTATGCCTATATTCCGGAACAACCGGTCCTCTATGATAATCTCACCTTGTGGGAGCATTTAGAGTTCGCCGCAGCCGTGGGAAAAATGAGCCGGGAAACCTTTGTGCCCAGAGTTGAAGAATTGCTGAAGCTCTTCCGCCTCCATAAGGAGAAACACCAACTCCCTGTCACCTTTTCCAAAGGAATGCAGCAAAAAGTCATGCTCATTCTCGGCTTTTTGCTGCGCCCTCCTTTATATATTGTAGATGAGCCTTTCATTGGCTTGGATCCCCACGGCATGCGGGACTTTCTCCAGCTCGTGGACCAAGTGCGTCAGGATGGGGCGGGTATCCTGATGTCCACCCACTCCCTGGATACGGCGGAAAAGATCTGCACTTCTTTCATCCTTATTCATGAAGGAACCATCATCAGTCAGGGAAATCTGGAGGATATACGCCGGCAGAGCCGCTTGCCGGAAGGCTCTCTCTTCGACTGCTTTATCAACCTCCTGGAGATACAGCCATGAACAATGTCCACCGTCTTTTCCGGCATCGCCTTTTTGCCGACTGGAAATTTCAATATTCTATTTGGAAGCTGGTGGTGGATTGGATCGTAGCCCTCTATATCGTCATCCCCGGCTTAGCTCTTTTCCTGGATACCTATGTGGACTGGTGGCAGGAACCCCCTTCCCTCTTTTTCGCTTTGCCTTTGACCATCCTTTTGCCCATTGTTGTGGTGTTTTGCCGGTCAGGCACCTTACGAATCTTTGTGGAAGAAGCAGATCAGCTCTTCCTCTTTCAGCACCGTTCCTGGCTCAAGGGGCTCGTGGCCTACAGCATCGCTTTTCAGATCTTAGCCAATCTCCTCATCACCGGTTTGCTGGCTTTTCTCTGTGCACCTTTTCTGCTGGCTGTCCATCATGTCGATCTGGCCGGTTTCTTTTGGTTCTTTCTCCTCCTCTTGATTTGCCGCATCAATGCTGGTCTCTTCAAGCAATGCCTTCAGCATCGCTGGGAAGGCTGGCGCTACATTCTGGCCCAGATCCCCTTGCTCGGGTTTTATACGGCTCTCTTTTGGGCAGCCCTTGCTTCTATAGGCAACCGGCCCCTTTATTTTCTGCTCACCTTCCTTCTCCTTCTGCTGCTGATCCTGCTGATCTTTTACAGGCTGTCTCTGCCAGCCACCTTACTTAAAGATATTTCCCTGGCTCAAACCGAAAAAATGAAATTTGCCAATGTGTTCTTGAAATACATGGGGACCTATACCAAAAAGCCAATACGCTTAAAAAAGCATCCCTGGCTGTTTAAAAACTCCGGCCGGCTCTTTAAAGAACGAAGTGCTGATAAAGTCCTAACCGAAATTGGCCTCAAGGGATTTTTGCGCCACCGTTCCAATATGCTCTTTTATCTGCAAGTCGTGGGTATCTATGGAGCTTTTCTCACCATCTTGCCTTCTCTATGGCAATGGATCCTCTGGGGTGGGGCCATCTTCTTTTTGGCCTCCCTGGGAAAACTACAGTGGCTTGAGTGGATCAACTCTCCCTTCGTCTCCTTATTTGTCCTGGACCGGAAAATAAAGCAAAAAGCCGCCGGCCGGTTCCTCTTTTTCTTCATTTGTCCCGGGCTTATCTTTTTGGGGTTGGCGGTCACCTTCTTGACACAACAATGGTTTTTAGGGCTGGTGTTGCTGCCCGTTGGGATTTTCCTCAGCAAAATTACTGCGGATAGCCTGACGTTCTTTCAAAGCAACTAGACATTCAAGGCTCCATCTATAGTACAAAAGGCATTGCTCTATCTTGATAATAGCCCTCTTGGGCTTCGATAATATTCTGGAGATCCAGCCGTCCTAGGTCACTGGATCTTTTTCTTTTCTCTTTTCAGCCTTTCTTAAAGTCTTTACCTTTACTTTAATTCTTTAATTGAACATCGAATTTCTTTCTTCTTTAATTGACTTTGACTTACTATAATGCAATATATACTTGACATTAAGATTATTTTACTATACTATATGTATTAAAGGGGGAGTGACTATTGAAGAATCTTCGCTTAAAAGCGGCACGTGCCGGCTTGGATATGTCCCAGGAACAATTGGCCATAGCCGTGGGGGTAACGCGCCAGACCATCGGCATGATTGAAGCAGGTAAATTCAACCCATCTTTGCAGTTATGCATAGCCATTTGTAAAGCGCTTGGCAAAACCTTAAATGACCTTTTTTGGGAGGATGATAAAAATGAAAGATGAACGAATCCAACAAGCCCAGAATAAAGTTCGCAGTGAACTGGCTGTGATCACCTATCTGGCCATAGTCTTATCTTTTCTTGTCAAAACCTTAGCCTTTGACATGAGTCTTGCTGAATGCCTCACGGAATATCTGATCCTGATCCTCTTTCCCCTTTATCAGTTTATCCGTATGCATACCATGAAGATCAGCCTCTATAGCTCTCCCGGCAGTAAGCAATATCGTCATAATCTCTTGTTCGTTGCTGCAATCTTGCTGATTACAGCCGCTTTGTCTGTTTTCAGCATGTTAAACCGCTCCACTATCGTCGATTTTCATAAGCCAGTCCTTTTCCTGGTTTTGTTTATGGTCCTGTTCGTTGTTGTTTACTTTATTGCCAACGGATACAATCGGCACAAAGCCCATAAGTATGAAGCAGAGTTTGATGAGAAAGATTAACGCTGAGCACCTCCTGGTCTGTGCATACCACTGTCACAGACTGGGAGGTGCTTCTTTGTTCCCCCATGATAAGGTGACTATTGACTAGAATCCCTAAAATTTGCTACCTTTATAGGAGTGCTAAACAGAAGGAGCAATCGAGATGAATAAGAATGATGTAGCAAGTATCCGCAAAGAATTTAAAGTGGATAATACGAAACTAAAGATCGCCGAAGTCGTGAGCATTTATGTCAAAGGGGATTTAAAGCAGGTCATCGGCATCGAAAAAGAGTATTTCGAAAGAATGGATGCCCAAAAGCAGGATCTCTATCTTAAGAATTTTAAGAAACTCCTCACCGGGCCTCTTGATGCTAAAGTTTTTGAGCTGGAATTTACCGATAACAAATTGGGGCAAAATCCCAACCAAAGGGCGCTCATCGAAACCTTACAACCCCATCATTTCGCTGAGGGAACTGAAGAAATCGCTCATAGAATTATTGAAAACTGCCATTATGAAGGGGATTATATGCTGACCTTTTTACGGGGTGAGGTCTATAAGCCCTCGAAAAGAAGCTCTGCCGGGGATGATTCAGGGCTGGATGACGTGGTGTTTTCCTTTGAATTTTTCATGGGGAGTATTAATCCCGTCATGCTTCCCAAGACCGCTCTTAAATTCGATTTTGAGGACAGGGTGTTCAAAGCCGATATTCCCATGGATGTCACCATTAACCTCTCCGCTCCCTTAGACGGGTTTATGTTCCCGGCCTGGAATGATGATTCTGCTGATGTGAATAAAGTGGTTTATTATTCCAATAAAGCCAATACTCCCAACCTTGAGTTTTTAGCCAAGGTCTTGGGATGCGATATTCAAACGACAGCCCAAACGGAAAAGGAACAATTCCTTGAAATCCTTCAGGAAGTGGCAGGCCGAGAAATTGAACCGGAAAAGATCGCTAGTATCTATGAGAGCGTCAATACTATCTTAACAAGGAATGAAGAAGAAGAAAGCACCGATATCGCCAGTGTCGGGTTAAAAGATATGGAAAAGATTCTCCAGGCCAGCGGGGTGGAAAACACCCAAGGGTTAGAGACCGCCTTTATGAAAGTCACCGGAACGGAAAAGTATGAATTTAAGGCGACGAACATCGTGCCCAACTTTAAAGGAAAATCCGTTAAAATCGAGAACAACACGGTGAGTATTTCCGTCAGTCCACAGGACTTGAAAAATATCAAGCAGGTTAAGAAAGATGGCAAACGCTATCTACTGATTGAAATCGATGAAGCAGCCAATCTTGAGGGCTTTGAGTTAAGTACGGAAGCTTTTTGATATAAACTCGGTCAGAACTCTATAGTGCCTTCATAACTTTGCCCGCTTGGTTCGTGGAACAGGCACTCACTTTGGTAGACCCTGCCTCATATTCTGTACTAAAGCTACAGAAAAGGGGTGGGTAACCAACATGGCTCAATTGAGTGTCGAACGCACGCCGCTGATTATCGCGGCTGAAATTAATACGATTAACCAACAAGCCGAAAAAATCCTGCTGATCAGCGCCATCGAGATTGGCAAGCGCCTGAAAGAAGCCAAGGCGCTGGTTCCTCATGGCGAATGGGGTAAGTGGCTGGGGGAATCGGTCAACTATTCTCAGCGAACTGCTGATAAGCTGATGCAACTTTTCAATGGATATGGACATGAACTGCTCGTCTCATCCGACGATGACGGCAGCTCAAATTCGCCACCGGTGGCGAATTTGAGCTATTCTAAGGCACTCATCCTGCTTGGGATTCCGGAAGAGGAACGGGAGCGATTTGTTCAAGACAATGACGTGGTCAGCATGACCAAGCAGGAACTGCAGGAGGCTGTTAAGGAAAAGAAACAGGCCTTGCGTGAAAGGGATGAGGCCAATCAGGAACGGGAGAGAACCATCCAGAAGAATACCGACCTCCAAAGGGAACTGGACAACAAAAACAGCACAATCACCAAATTAACCACGCAGAACACCACCCTGGAAAAGGAGGTTTCGGTCTACAAGCAGATCTCTGAATCTCGGCAGGAAAACGTCACGCAGAAGCAAACGAAGCTGGGTGAGAGCACAGAGGAATTCCTCTCCGCCAGGAAAATCACCGATGCCCAATTCAACATTCACCGTGACAACATGATTAATGCCTACCAGGCGCTGCTGAAAACTCTTGCTGCCTTAGCCGAAACCGATCCGGAACTGAAAGAAGAATACAGAAAAATGGCCCATGGCATTGTGGAAAACATGGCGAAGCGGCTGATCGTTTACCCTCCTTCTATCACGACCAATCTGAACGTCAAGAAAATTACAACCACTTTGTGAGACTCCGGGAATTATCGGACCAGCTCGGTCATATACGAAATGGACAGGTGTGCAATCCTGTCCATTTCGTATATGTATCATTAGTATTAGTTCGAAACTTCATCTCATTTCTTCAGATTAAGGAATATCTTACGGCAAACTTCTTTAGAAGTCATTATCAATAGCGGCTTCTTCTTTGCACCAGTAGCAAAGATTATCTCCACTAGCAAAAGTAGCAAAATCACAACGCTCACAGTGTATACCTTGAGCCGTGAACAGACAAGTTACATCAAAAGGCTTTTCTACTTTTTCCCGATCTCTGCTAATCGCCTCACGTGGGCAGAACAGCTGGCAAACACGACAGTCTATACAGAGTCCGCTGGTAAAATAGTTGGGTGGGGCAGTCAACTAAGCATGCCTAGTATTCTTGATTACAAACCGGTTGAGCCATTCTCGCTTGATTAAGGCATGAAATGATTCGATACATGCGTTGTAAACATTCCTATGACTTCAATGAAAGAAGCGACAAGATGCTACCTCAGTATAGTGATGTTCTCAAATAAAGACACGATTATCAGTATATTCACCATCGAGATAACGGCAATATAGAACTTCTCCTGTTTGTTCACCCCATTGCTTTTCCCTACACAAAGTTTACAATCTTGATTTTTAGGACAGTCCACGACTGGGTTATCCTTTTTTATCTTTCTCAACATGCTTTTGACCCGCGCAGTTAAGTCTAAAATCGCTCCTACCGGGCAAAAACTATGACACCAAAAACGCAACTGGGCCATGGACATAAGCAATACAATGAGCATAATGATCCATTGGGCTTTATTCCCGCTTCCATCGAAAAAGACTGAGAACGGTTCGTAACTGGCAATGCCAGGATTATTGAAGACCAAAGCAATAATCGCAATCAACCAAAGCATGGGCCAGCGGACTTGACTTACTTTTCTTCTCAGTTCTACTGATGGTGAAAAAGAGAATAAATTTAAGCTCTTATAAATTCCTTCCTGGGCCGCTCCAAAAGGGCACAGCCAAGTACAGTATATATTCCTTCCCATGATTAAGGTGATGAGCAAAATACCTAAAACCATAACATACCAAATAGGGCGTTCAATAAATAGTGGTAGATTTCCAGTTATAATGCTGACAAAATTGCTGTAGGTCAAGGAGTAATTCATACTAAACCCGATAAAAAGAACGGCTAAAACCAAGAACCAAGGACGAAGCCGATTAAGATTAACTATTGAACAAACAACAGCTAAAACGAGCAAAACAACTGCAACACTATCCTGCCAAATGAGTTTTATGGAGTTGTTAAACGAGAGATTCATACCAAGCTGCCCATTGCCAATCTGGGTTGTTCCTTTTTGAATGGCTGTAAAAATGGCCTTAGAGGTAATCGTAGCTCCAGATACACCATCAAGCTCGGTAAATTGCTCTTGAACACTTCTTCCTTTTAATTCTTCAAGCAAGCCTGTCTGCACGACCTTCTTAAGATATAAGGGAGTCTCATAATCCTCAAGAATTACCACATTCTCTAGTGCTTCTGATTCATTGACAATACTCAGCATAGTGAGTTTGCCGCCATAACCTGACGCATCAGCAATCACAGCATATCCTAAAAATTTGCCCTCAGCGTCCCAAAGTTTATAACTTGGATAATCTCCTTCAATGGCTTCAAACCTGCTCGTATCCGGTTTACCCTCTTGTAGGGTACCTAGAACATCTTGTTGATCGGCTAATTTCTGATAAATTACTGCAAAGAAAAGCAGTACTATTGCTAGAACAATAAGGATTGTATTTACTTTTTTCTGTTTAATCACTCTATCTCAATTCCCTTATTTTAAAAATAACTTTCGACAAGCATTCATGAAGTCATGATCAGTTTTGACCTCTTCACTGCACCAAAAACAAAGCCTATTTGTATTAGCAATAGTTACACTGTTGCAACGTTCACAGCTATTGACCGATCCGCTTAGTAAGAGGGTTGGCTCGAAGGGTCTTTCAACTTTTTCCCTGTCCCTACTTATGCCCTCCCTGGGGCAGAATAGCTGGCAAACTCGACAGTCTATACATAACCCGCTGGTGAAATAGTGAGATGAACTCCCCTCATTCACAACTATCTGCAAGGTTTTCGTTGGACAAACTGCACTGCACATACCACAGTTAGCACAATCCTTACTCTTTTTTATGGTTGGCCAATATGCTGGTTGTCCATAGGCCTCAATCATATTTTCAGGATAGGCTTCTGCCAATCTCTTTTGCCAATCGGCTAATAGACTATCTTCACGTTCATTACTTAAGGTATTAGTAAAGGATTGGGTACGCTCTGGGGTTCTCTCCGACCTTGGCTTTCCTTTCCCTACTAAAGCTAGGAAGAAATCCCTCCTCGATGTCACTTTTAGACCGGTCTCTAAAGCTTTTAACTCTCTTTTTGTTTTTCCAGCAGTATTTTGGGTGATGGCGCTAATTTCCGCAGGACGCCCAGAAGCCTCCAGCCATTCGGAAGCTACACTAATGAAATACTTCAAACGGGTTAAGCTGTCTTTCATAGAACATTCTCCGCATACTTCTACGTGTAGTTCTATTTCAGTTTTCAGTCCTAGCTCATACCAGGCTCCTCGAGAAACAGCGCTCAGACAGGCTGGTATTCGAACTGCTCCTCTAGTATTGCTTTTTTCTTTCTTAAAAGGTGCTGGATGTCGACCACAAAAAAATTCGGTGATTTTTAACCCTTCATTCTCGACATCAGAGATAATAGACGTTTCATCCCACTTATACGAGCTGAAAACTTGAGTTGGGCAGTCGTGTAGGCATAGTCCGCAACCAACACATTGATCTGCATCCAATAAGACCCCAGTCCCAGAATTAATAATTGCCTTGGATGGACAATTCTTCCAACAATGGTTACACTGCACATCACTGTGCCTTTGGTTCAAGCACCTATTTTCATCAATCCTGATTGAGTTAGCCTTATTGAATATCATCTTATATTCCCTCTATTCATCAGATCGTTTTAGATGCTGAGTCTATCAACCATCAAAATGCTTCCGATCGCACCAAGAGCTCTATAAAAATCACTATGACTTATTGATGCCATTTTCTCAAAGAAAGAGTGCGCCCACTTCTGTAAATGTAACGTTTCGAATTCCTGAATCTCCGCCTCTCGACGAGCAAGTTCCTCTTGGTTGTCTGCTTGTAAGGCCTTGGCTTTTTCCAGATGGAGAAACATCATGAATTCCATCTCAGTGGCCATATGATCTCCTGGTTCATTGACTTCCTTAGACGGAACCAATCCAGCCTTTTCGTAACAATGCTCTGCATGCATTGCTGCTGGGCTGATAAAGAGTGCAGGTTTTATTCTACTCTCCTCTGGATTGTAGAGAAACAAGGTCTCATATATTTCAATTTCCGGCTTCTTAGGATGTGTAAACAATCGGGTGTACTCTTGTCTCAAATCCGAAAGAAGTTCTTCCGTTAGCGATTGGCTATTCTGAATCGCTAATAACACTGTTTCGATCTTCTTCGTCGCTTCGTCGGAAAAACCAAGCTCTTGGAATATAGCGATAATATCCTCGGCCATACTACCGGCTAATAGACCCTGAGCAATTTCCGTATTCGGTAAATGCAAAGACATTGCTAATATTTGATAGAGATCCGATGTGGATATTGCTCTCTGAATCTCTCTTTCCGTTGTTTTTTCCATGAGTACCTCCCTACTTTAATTAACCCATAGTATATAATAATTAGCGGACAGGCCCGACGAATCGAGCCTGTCGATAGTTTAAAGGGCAATGAGGTTTTTAGACTTGTTGTTCAATGTATTATCTTAAGCTGTTACACTGTTTTGGCTTTTTCCGCCACTTTGTTTAGCCTTAGACTTCTTACCCAAGTTCAGTTTGTCCAGACCAATGATCACCAGCATTACGCCCAGTGCGAAAATCCCTACGGATATGCCAAGTTCAATCAACGAAGGAATATAGGCTCCCACAGACACATCGTACGCGGGAGGGCCTGCGTACGTGATTAATGGATTCAAAAGTTGCGCTTGCAAGAGATTGTATTTGATCATGAAGATGGCAAAGAGCGCTATGGCAGCTCCCAAGACCAAGCTACCAGGTTTCTTACTGAATAACAGTACCATTCCAGCAATGATAGCAATCAGCTCTACATAGAAGTACGGCGCTCCGCTTCCGGCTACCAGCCAGTGAATGATTTCGGCATCTTCCCCTACTCCGACATACACCCCAATGATTGCTTCGCCCAGTGCGACAAAGAGTTCAAAAAGGAGAAATACTCCAGCGAGTTTTCCAATCTTGGCCAATTGCTCATCGCGCATGTCGATATAGCCACTCTTGTTCAAGGTTGAGAAGAGAATTATGAGCAAGGCAAAGGCTACGACCAATGCCGCGGCTAAGAAGGATACGGGTTCGACGGGGTTATTCCACATAGGTTTTGATGCCTGTAAAGCAAAAACGAAGGAGGTAACCATTACAAGAAGTCCTGCAATAAAGGCCACCCATGAAATGGTTTTCAAAGCCTGCTCTTCTTTTTGGCCTTCATTGACCATAATCAACTGACGGGTAAATACGATGCCGATAATGACATATGCAGATAAAATTAGAGTATCCCAGAACATTGGTGATGCGATATTCGCATTGGTAATAATATGCCAAGCTCTTTCCGGGTTACCAATATCAACGATGATAAAGAGTCCGGCGGCAATCACACTACCGATCGCTCCGACAAAGGATGCAATACGGGAGTAAGGCTTGTATTCTGCCATGCCTTTGAAGAGATAAGCTGAGGAAGCAAAGATCAAGGATCCCGCTGCGATTCCGGTACAGATCACGAAGCCGATGATATATAAACCCCAAGTCATGAAGTTATCGAGGTTCGTAAGCTGCAAGCCCTTGGTAAGCTGCAAATACCAGCAGACTAAGCCGACTACTGTCAGCAGGGCGGAGAGGATAAATAGAGGTTTGGTATAAAATTGCTTTTCGGCTTTCACACTCATTTTTATCGCCCCTTTCTTACGTTAAATAGAAGATTGAGGGTTTGGTACCCTTTTCTTCGAGTAATTTTACGTAGTTACGGCCTCGAATCGCCTTACTGACGTCGCTGTTCGGGTCATCAAGATCTCCCCAGTAACGAGCACGTCCTGGGCAAAGTTCCATACAGGCTGGAACATCTCCATTGGCGATTCTGTTGACACAAAACGTGCATTTTTCCACTACATTGTATTGATGCACAGGAGCATCGATATCACCCACCGCGAAGTCGACATAGTGTTCAGGTTTTTGCCAATTAAAGCTACGAGCATTATAGGGACAAGCGACCATGCACATCCTGCAGCCAATACATTTATCATAATCCTGAATAACGATGCCATCTTCTTCTCTTTTATAAGTAGCACTTACCGGACACGCTTTTGTACAGGGAGGGTTCTCACAATGCTGACAGTTGACTGACATATAGTACTTTTGATTATTGGGGTAGGTTCCTGCTGCGGTATCCATTTGGTTGCCACCTACCGTTAAAACCCGGTTCCACCATATTTCGTTGGGCAGATTATTTGCCTGTTTACATGCTACTGAACAAGCATGGCATCCTATACAACGGCTTAAATCAATGGCCATTCCATATCGCATGTATTATCCCTCCTTTATGCCTTTTCCATTTCGCATAAGATATCAAAATAGTTATTATTAAGTCTGTAATTATTGACTGTTTTAGTACTACCTAGGTCGGAATAATGCCCATCTTTAAACTGGTCCTTTTCCCAACCTTTAGGAACAACAACCATTCCAGGACGCACACCATTATTAAATACAACTTTCAAGACCACGAATCCACGGTCGTTGTATATTTTTACATAATCCCCCTCCGCAATGCCGCGTTTCTCGGCATCCTGCGGATTAACTTTAACAATCGGCTCAGGATATAATTCCAACAACCAAGGGTTATGTCCAAACATAGTATGGGTCTTTAATTTATTACGTTCCGAAGTGTAAATCAACGAATATTTCTCCGCTAATGAATTTTTCTCGTAACCTCCAACGGTTTCTGGCCAAGCCTCGATAGGTGGTTCAAAATAGGGCAGACAGGCTTTATCCTGGTCAAATCCATCATGAGGAAAATCCGGCTGTGGGTTCTCAATATAAAACTGGGCGCGGCCGGTTGCAGTCCCGTAAATACCGTCTTCTCCATAAATGTACTCTCTATCAAGGGGGAAAGTCCCTTGCATGACGGTTTCACTCTTTAACTTATCATAAGAAACACCGAATGCCGCCGGAGCAGGGCCTTCACATGCCATTTTGAGCATGTCGCTTTCTGTAAAGGCAAATTGTTCTCCATAACCCATTCCCTCGGCTAGAAGACGGAGCATATTCCAATCTGATTTACTCTCGAAGTACGGTTCCACGGCTTTCTCCTGGAATGCGGTATACGTATTCTGCTGAACATTACAGATGTCTTCCTGTTCAAACCAATGAGCTGCTGGTAATATAATATCCGCATATTGTGCTGTATCCGTTATACGCCAGTCAGCAACGACGATAAGGTCCAATTTCTCATAGGCCTTTAGGTATTCCGGACGCCCGACATGGTTAGAAAGGGGATTTCCGGCGATATGATAAATGCTTCTGATCTCTAAAGGTTGGCCTTTAAGTTGTTTAGTTTCCATAACATCCGTGAATTTCATCGAGGGTATAGAAGGACCAGGTACTGCCCCGGGCACGGTTGAAATGGCTGCAGCATTAATATTAAAGCCTAGGTTAGCCGGCAAGCCGACACTTGCTCCCTTTTTGCCCATGTTGCCAGTAAGCATACCGAGGGTCATCATTCCCAGATAGGCTTGGTCCCCATTTGCATAGTGGTCCGGCCCAAATCCTGTATAAAGAGTACTTGGTGTTTCTGTGGCATAAATACGTGTAATATCAGTAATCATATCAACTGAAAGATCACACACTTCAGCAGCACGCTCGGGAGTCCAATCAGCCACTCTTTCAACAAGAAGATCATAGGCTGTTGTCACTTTGATACCATTAATAGTAAAGGTTCCTTTAATAACCGGATCTGTAATTTCAGTGGGAAGTCCGACTTTTCCGTCTTGACCGCGGACCACTATGGCGTCCGGCTGACCTTCCGGAAGCTTTCCTAAGTCGCTCAGACGCAAATACGTTTTATTTTCCTTGACAAGAAACGGCGCAACTGTGGACTTTTTAAGAAAGTCCTGATCAGTCCATCCGTTTTTAATAATCAAATTGATCATGGCCATAATCAAAGCTGGGTCGGACCCTGGTCGGATGGGCGCATGAATATCGGATTTGATGGCTAAGGTAGTACTGACAGGGTCAACCGCTATGAGCTTCGCACCCTTTTCCTGGGCCTCTTTTGCAAAATGCCAATTGTGCACTTGAGCTTCGGAAATGTTTACCCCAAAAAACAAAATTGTTTTAGCATTAATCATGTCTGCCAGGTCATTTGCGTTATAGTTAGGTCCGATGCCAATGGATGCAGCTAACGTTGCAAGGAGGTTGGAGTCGTAGTTAGGACCAATAGTGCTAGCTCCCATCAGGTTGGCAAGTCTTTTAAAGCCTTTGCCAGCTAATGTGCCATAGTTACCGGTTCCCGGAAAGAAAGCGTTTGCGGAATTCCCCGATTCAGAACTGATCTTTTTCCATTGATCGGTTATGGCATTAACGGCTTCCTCCCAAGAGATTTGCTCCCATTGTCCAGCTCCGCGTTCCCCCACTCTTTTCATCGGGTATTTTAACCGTCCGGCCGAGTACACCGACTGAACATGCGTTAATCCTTTGGCGCATATCCGGTTGTAACGTTTATCAGGGACTTCAGCCATTTGAACTTTGGCTACTTTCCCTTGTCGAACCGTAATTTTTAGTCTGCACCCTGCTAAACAGTTCCCTCTGCAAGCACCGTAAAAAATCTGATCCTGTGCTTCTCCTGCTCCGTTCCCTTCCCCTGTAGCCAGTGCCTTTTTCACTGTGCCTACCGGATTGGCCACTGCCACGCCAGCGACAGCGGCTGCCGCAGCTGATCCTTTGAGAAAGCTTCTTCGCCCAAACTTTCTTCCGAAAATACTGCCATTTTCTTTTTCCATCTGATTTGCCTCCTTTTTTATTAAAGCAGGCAGTTGTCTTTCTACTTGTGCTGTGGGGGAATTAAGAGCAGACGCCATTAGCTTCTGATCTTTATGGACGCATTCCATCATTGCCAAAAGCTGCTTGTCGATTTCTCCTTTAGGAATAATGTAACAAGAATCGCTTCTGTCTAACGATTGACTGTATGCTACCTTATCCCTAGAAACCAGCAGTATAAGAGACAAGCAAGGATTCTCCTGGATTAGCCGCTCCACAATATCCCGATGGTACTCAGTGAAAGCAAAAATATCGATAATGACAATGCACTGTGGATACTCTTTTACCTTCTGATAAAGCTCCGGCAAAGATTTCACACAAGTAAATTCTTCTCGCCGTGAAGAAAGCATGTCCATGATCGGAAGCTGCAACCACTCATTGGGAACAGCGACTATAACCTGAGCACCCTTGCTCCTAATTGCCCCATCATTCACGTTCACAAAAACAACTCCTTCGAAATGTATGCGCATACATCGATCTTAGTTTAATAAAAAAAGAACAATCTGTCTGTCATGGTTTTGTATGTTCTTTCACATTCTAATTCGTCCTGTTTTCCATGACAAACCTTACAGATCTTCGAAGATTCGGTGACGAATCGTATATTGTACAAGTTCCTTTCTATCGGTTAGGTGGAGTTTCTCACTTAACCTGCGCTTGTAGGTTTCAATAGTACTAGTCGACAAGAACAGCCTTTCACCGATCTCGCGGCAACTATAGCCACGAGAAAGTAGACCGAGAACCTGGCGTTCTCTAACGGAAAGCACCTCAGGAGAAACATCCTTTGTCCCTTCTTGCACCATCACGTCTCGTGGCGGATTAGAGACATTGTGGGTAAATTGACCTGCCATAACTTGTACGCCCTCAGGGCTTATAAAAACCTCGCCTTGCCGTACTCGCTCAATAGCTTGCAAAAGCTCCCGATCAGCCGCTGATTTGTGCACATAGCCGACCCCACCAGCTTCGAGAATTTTCATTAAGTACAGTTTCTCCGGATGCATGGTTACTGCGATAACCTTAGTTTGAGGCAAAACTCTAATAATCTGGGCAGTCGTTTCTACTCCATCGCAATCAGGTAAGGTAATATCCATCAATACAATCTCAGGTTTTAAATTCAATACTTCTTTTACTGCATCTGCAGAACAACCCGCTTCTCCGACAACCTCTATTCCATCAACGCTCTCTAAGAACATCCTTAAGGTACTTCGAAGAAGCTTATGATCATCTACCAGTAAAACCCTTGTTTGTTCCACCTTAATAACCTCCAACTATGCCAAAGGTAGTAATACATTGATTGTGAGACCGAGGCCTGGTTTATTGATAAGCCAAAACTTACCTTGGGCTCTGGACACCCTCTCTTTTATACCTAACAGGCCAATTCCATCTTTATGGTTCTTCTCCATCCCTTTGCCATTATCCAAAATTTGAAGGAAAAGATTATTACCCTTGATGGTGAGGCTAATAACCACTTTATTCGCTCCTGAGTGTCGAGCGACATTAGTCAACCCCTCTTGAACCGCACGATACACAATATTCTCTAAAGCTTCAGAGACTCTTTCACCTAAGTTATGGGTTCGCAATTCAACATCGATCCCAGTCGTTTGAATATACTCATTAACGTGGACTTCTACAGCCGCCTTTAAACCCAACTTCTCCAAAAGATGAGGGCGTAGATTTTGGGAGATACGCCGTACTTCCTCTAACGTTTCTAAAGTAATATGGTGAAGTCCGCCTAGTCTGCCTTTGATATATTCCAAGTCATTAGAATTCTGTAACAATTTTAATTGTAGGAGAATCGAAGTCAGTACTTGTCCCACTTCATCATGAAGTTCGAGGGATATTTGTTTTTTATTGTCTTCGAAATCCTTCACCGCCTTATGATAAAGTGTAGCTAAGTCCTTTTCCCTTTGTGTTAAATGACTTAGAAGAGGATAGATGTAAAAAATATCAGATAAACGTGGGGTTATAACTTGCAATATCTGATAATCTTCAGGAGATAGATCATCAACAGGACTACTTTTACTCCAACCTACAAGTACTATACCTAGCGTCTGTTCCTCTAATTGCAGAGGTAGTATCAGACAGTGTTGACAACTGATATCTTCAGTAAACGCCTTGGCCTGTTCTGGTTCATGGATATATTGAGGGCTACTCAGTAACGTCCATTCGGAGTGCTGCCAGGAATCAGCAAACTTTAAGCCTTTGAGAAATGAATCCTCTTTGGATAAGGTCAATCCTTTTTTATCAGAATGATGAAGATAGACAGCACATCCATCTGCTTCTAAAACACTGCACATTAACTTAGATACTTTTTCCCGTACTACCTTATTAGAAGTCTCTTGACTTACCTTACTAAGATCTTTTAATAGTGAAATGATTAACTTGTTTACTGGCATAATCTTCCCCCCACCTAGGAACCCTTTAGATTTCATTATACCTTATAAAATGCGTAAGCTCTATCAGGTAAATCATGACAACTCGCCTGTCGTGTTTTACGCTACAAAAAGAAAGACCTCCATGCCATAAATTGATTTACTTTAAAGGTTCGCTGTCATAATAAATATTATTCGCCTGAGTTATTCTGTTTTTCCGATTGCTTGGCAATCTTTTCTATGGACATTAAAAGACGGCACTAACAGAAAGTTAAATAGACTGATCGTGAATATACACACTATTATACTATAAAAATTCTTTACCCTCTGTCATGTAAAGGCACTACAGATCATAAGAAATCATGTTGAAAATGGAACCCTCCAAAGCACATTTTGGCCTTGAAGGGTTCCATTCATCTCATAAGATTACATCAAGCTCTTTGCTTCGTAGGGGTATTGACATCATCCCAGTCACAAATTCTGTATAGATTCCGCAGCTGAATGATCAGGTTTTTAACTCGTAAAAAACACTAATGAGTCGGTGCCTGGGGAGGAGCATCTGACACAGCCGTCTTTTTGACAGAAAAGAGAATGAGGAAGAATGCTAGAAGGGCTGTAAAACCCAGTGCTCCACTGTAATATTGGAATCTCAGGGTCGTGATAGCGAAAGCCCCCATGACGGCAGCATAGATATAGCCGGAAAGGAAGCCTCCCAGGTTCATGCCGGTTACAATAATAGACATAGCCATAGGTGTTTGGCTGGGGTGTACTGAAGCTCCAGCCATCATGTTGATAGAAGTCATGGCAAGGGTCAAACCTATTCCCATCAATGCTTCACCAATAATAAAAAGCGGGACGCTTTGGCTGAAAGCGAAAAGAACTTGGGATAAAATGAAGAAGACTAGACCAATGGTTAGGGTCTGCCGGCCTAACGTATTGAATATCTTACCGAAAACTACCCCGGCCAGCATCCCACCTACGGTCATGAACATTAAGACGATTCCAGCCACAGCAGAGTTAGCTCCGATAGTCTGCAGAACAGAGGACATATTGGTGAGGGATGGATAACACAATATGAAGATAATGCCCAAAATTATTCCCCAGCCAAAGATTGAAGCGGGTATCTTCAATTTTTGCATCGGCTCGTCTAGAGTACCAGCGGGAAGTTCATGCTTTTTAGGCTCCGGTAAGAAGAACAAAGTAATTAAAAATGTTACTAATCCAAAAGCGTGGGCCAGGAAGCTGTAATTCCATTGCACTGAAGCGAACACTCCGCCCAGCAATTGAAGGACGATGCCACCGATATTCATGACCACTCCGTTAATTCCCATGATATTAGCTTGCTTCTCTGGTGGAATAAGGTTGAAAATCAAAGCTGTATTGAGTGGCATGATCAGACCTAGACCTAGACCAAAGAATGCCCTTGATACCAGAATCAACGTAAAATCTGTTAAGAAATAGGGAATTATGCCGCCGATAGTGAACATCAATGCTGCAAAGAGCACTAAAGTTCTGTACTTAACCGATTTTCCAGCAATGCTGCCGCCGATAATCGCAACCGGTATGGAAACAAGCGAAGGGATCGTGGAGACCAATAATAAGGTGCTGAAACCAACGGTGGGAAAGGCTGCTCCGATGGCAGCAATAGCGGGTGTGATCGTCCCAACACCCATGGCGATAAAGGCAAATGAAAAAATGGCCAATAAGACTAGGGATTGTTTCTTTTCATTCATACGTTCCATCCTTTCTGGTGATTGAATCATCAATGTTTACTTCGGTTATTACCCTCCTCCCCTCTTTGATCCGAGCATTTGAGTATATGTCTATACAATTAATATGTGATTATTTTGATAATAGTATCGTTAGTCTTTCTGTCCAAAAGAAATTTTTAAGGCAATGTGCTTCTTCCATAGAGAAACCTCCAAAGCTTTGCCTTGGAGGTTTCATCGTTTTATTGGTTCGTATTGTTTTGTTTTTCCGACTGCTTGGCTGCTTTCTTCGTTTTCTTACTTTTTTCTGTCACGGTCCATCCCTCCTTGCTTACTTAATTTACCCATCTTCGTCTTAGTCACATCTCAGATACCAAGAAACCCACCAGCTTGAGCCGTGGGAGTGTGTACGCAGTATAATTCATGATAAAGAAGAGCACGTAATGATCTACCTAACACCAAGTGAGATAACTTATTACCTAGAGATAATCTTTCGACTAAAACCAAGCAGAATCGCCACCTCAGTTGATGGTTCGTTCGACCCTAACGGATATCTACCCGGCCAAGGTTAACCTTACGGCTAAGCAAGACCGAAAAATTTATATATAGCCGTGCACCTTTAGGGTGTATGTCTATATATAAAAAATGTTCCAAAACCCGTTAGAATCTTAGCTCGACCCTTGGAGATACGTTGGAACCCTTAGATAATCAAGGATGAGTCGACTAACTAAAAGCTTTTCCCTACCCACAAGGATCTTCTCGCCGACACTTTATAAGCTTAATTAAAAACCTATAAAACATCTTTGACCGACCTATCGATACCTCTATACAAAGCACCGAGAGATCTTGGCTCAACCATTACGTACCCTTCGACATTATAATGTGCTTTTAGCGAGTGAAATATTCAATTCTGCTTAGCCAATAGAAACCATAATTGGTAAACTTCCATGCCATTGAATGCATCTGCACCACGCAAGTTTAAGTATTCATTCCTGGTTTTAATTCCTCAAATCCTCTCTTCATTAAAAAGTCATAGGATATTTACAAGAAAATCAAATTATTAAGATAAAATTCCACTTGTATTTCCTATTATTTTGATCGGAGGAATTAGTTTTGAAGAAAAAAAGGATTCTGATTGGAGAGATAAGCTTAGTGCTGTTGTTTCCATTTGCCTCTGTAGCCATAGCTGATGAAGTGACTTTCGCGGCAAGTCAAAGCACCGTACAAATCGTCGCACGAGCAGCAGCACAAGCTCAATCCCCGGCTGAAGCAAATGACCGTATTACCGTGGGAATGGCCGGTATGAAAGGCGGCTCGATTGATAGCAATTCAACGGATATAGACTTAAATGAAACCTCCCATGACATGGATATGGATAAGCCGGATGTGCAGGAAGACGGGCAAAAAGCTGAGGAAGACGGACATGGCCAGTCGGAAAAGACTCAAGGCAAGGAACACGGTGAAGAGGAGCCGGTAGGGGTTAATTGGCCTGTGGTTTGGGGCTTTTTAGGCCTTAACTCACTTGTTATTGTCAGCGCGGGAATTCTCAAGTTTATGAAATAGGTGATAAAATTTTCTAGGTAAAGGAGTAAAATTGATGGCAGTCAATAAAAAAGCAGATCCAGTCAGACATCCGGGTTTACCCAAAAAGAATTTGCTTGATAATAAGATGATCAAAGCTATGCTTAAGAGCCGGTGGTTTCCAGGAATCATTCAGTGGCCGGTTTTATTCGTTTTTGCACTTATTGTTTTTGAGCTTATGGCCGGACCAGGTTCGGCCCATGATAATTTCGGTACGGCAGGAACCTGGGTACTCTGGTGGCCGTTGATCCCGATTATTTTTTTGCTTCTGGGACGTTTTTGGTGTGCTATTTGCCCTTTTGCCACTGTAAGCGACTGGATACAAAAATTTGTCGGCAATAATCGTCCTGTTCCTAAATTTTTAAAGAAATATGGCATCTGGCTGATTGATATTTTCTTTATACTAATCACATGGGCGGACCATACTTTTGGGGTCGTTGAGAACCCCAGAGGCTCGGGTGTACTGTTACTTATCATCACAACGGGTGTGATAATCAGCGGAGCGTTCTTCGAACGACGTACCTGGTGCAGGTATCTGTGTTTTCTCGGCGGCTTATCGGGTAACTATGCCCGGTCGGGTTCCCTTGAGCTTCATGCTACTCCTGAAAAATGTGCACAATGTACGACTCAATCCTGTTATAAGGGAAATGGCAAAGTTGCCGGCTGCCCCATGTTTGAATTTCCCCGTACCATGGATAGCATGGCAAGATGCAATCTCTGTGCTAATTGTATTAAAACCTGTCCCAATGATTCGATTCAATTAAGTACCCGTGTCCCGACCAAAGGATTATGGTTTATTAAAAAACCCAAATTTGAAGAATCTTTCTTAGCCATTATCATTATGGGAATTGTTTTTGTACAGAATATTACCATGCTGGAAGTCTGGGAAAAGATGCTTGCTTCCCTGGAGAACTTTGTTGGAACAGATAATTACTTTGTAACCTTTACCATCACCTTTATTATTGCTATGGCCATTCCGGTATTTGCATTATTTGCCAGCAGCTACTTTGCTAAACTCTCCAACAAGAAAAGCACTATCCAAAACTTTGCTATCTTTGGCTATTCTCTGATACCATTGGATCTGGCCGGGCACATTGCCCACAATCTGTTTCATCTTCTGGCTGAAGGCAAGTCGATCATCTTCACCTTCCTGGCCTTATTCGGAGTTGAAACTCACGGTGCTTCAGCTGCTATCTTCAGTAATTCAACCATTCAAATACTTCAGTTTGGTTTAATTGGACTGGGTACCCTGGGATCAATCTATACAGCTTACCGAATCTCGAAATACAATTTTGCAGCAGAAGGAAAAACTTTTGCCAGCTTTATGCCTTTCGCGGTACTAAGTGTTATTCTGGGGATTGTCAATGTCGGTCTGTTTATCCTCCCCATGGCTATGCGCATGTAAATGAAGCTAAGGGGCCAACGACGGACGAAGCACAAGCGAACCGGGGTAAACGAAAGCCCCAGGGATAATGACCCTGGGGCTTTGCGGTGAGCATATTATATTGATATGGAGATATGGAAGTTTGTTTTATAACTTCTTTGTCGGCAAAAGGTACTAAATAAGCTTTACAGTGCAGCCAGCACTGCATCGCCCATCTCTATCGTTCCCACAACCTTATCCCCTGCCTGGGCCAGATCCCCAGTCCGATACCCTTGCTCCAGGACCTTTTCCACAGCGCTCTCAATGCGTAATGCTTCGGCCTCCATACCAAAAGAATAGCGAAGCATCAAAGCTGCGGAAAGAATAGTGGCCAGAGGATTAGCCAGGTTCTTACCGGCGATATCGGGGGCAGAACCATGAGCCGGTTCATACATCCCCTGGGTGCCGCTCAAGCTTGCTGAGGAGAGCATACCGATGGAGCCGCCCAACATGGAGGCCAGATCGGTGAGAATATCCCCGAACATGTTCTCCGTGACGATGACATCGAATTGCTTGGGGTTGCGGACCAATTGCATGGCCGCATTATCCACATACATATGCGTGAGCTCCACTTCAGGATACTCTTTAGCTAATTCATTGGCTATCTCTCTCCAAAGGCGGGAGGTTTCCAGAACATTGGCCTTATCCACGGAGCAAAGCTTTTTGCTGCGGAGCATAGCTGTCTCAAAGCCTTGGATCAGGATGCGCCGAATCTCTTCTTCTGAATAGGTCATCTTATCGTATGCTGAACGAGGGTTATCTGAACGGCCTTTTTCCCCGAAATAAACCCCTCCGGTCAATTCCCGGATAACCACCATATCCACCCCGTCCAGCACGTTCTCTTTAAGGGTAGAAGTGGCCAACAGGCTGGGAATCATGCGCACAGGGCGGATATTGGCATAGAAGTTCAGCCCTTTGCGCAGGCCTAAAAGAGCCGCTGTTTCCGGACGTTCCGAGGCAGGGAGATGATCCCATTGATGTCCCCCTACGGCACCTAACAGAACCGCGTCAGCTTCCCGGCAACCCTGCAAGGTCTCATCCGGCAAGGCTTTCCCCACCAATTCGATGGCCGCTCCCCCTATGGGATAGTCCTGAAACTCAAATTCAGCATCCGTTTCAGCCAAGACTGCTTTCAGCACCCGTACGGCCTGGGGAATAATTTCCTGCCCGATGCCATCGCCGGGCAATACTGCAATTTTAGGCATGTTCTTGTCTCCCCTTCACATATGGAATAAGTCCCCCTGCTTTGATCAGATCCTGCATAAAGGGTGGGAAAGGCCGGGCTTCAAACTCAGTATTTCTGGTCAGATTGACGATCTTTCCGGTCTCCAAATCCACAGAGACCTCATCCCCTGCTTCAATTCCTTGAACTGCCTCGGGGCATTCCAGAATAGGCATACCAATGTTCAGGGAGTTCCGGTAAAAAATCCGGGCATAAGAATCGGCGATGACTGCCTTCACCCCCGCTGCCTTAATGGCTACCGGAGCATGCTCCCGGGAAGAACCGCAGCCAAAGTTTTTGCCGCCGATGATCACATCGCCGGACTTTACTTCTTTAGCAAAATTGGCGTCGGCATCTTCCATGCAATGAGCCGCTAAATGCTCGGGAGTGTTTTGATTTAGATAGCGTGCCGGTATAATGACATCGGTGTCGATATCATCTCCGAATTTCCAGGCTTTGGCCATTATAATACCTCCTCTGGATGTGAGATTTCCCCGGTTACTGCCGATGCTGCCGCCACAGCCGGTCCGGACAGGTAGACCTCACTTTCCGGATGTCCCATCCGTCCGACAAAGTTCCGGTTGGTGGTGGAAAGCGCCCGCTCCCCTTTGGCCAGAATTCCCATATATCCGCCCAAGCAAGGTCCGCAGGTAGGAGTGCTGACCACAGCCCCCGCATCGATAAAGATATCGATCAGTCCTTCCTGCATGGCTTGCTTATAAATATCCTGAGTTCCAGGTATGACAATTAAGCGTACATCCCCATGGACTTTTTGGCCCTTGAGGATCTGTGCCGCCACTTGCATATCTTCCAGACGGCCATTAGTACAGGAACCGATGACCACTTGATCGATTTTAATTCCTTTCCCTTCACTGACGGGTTTGGCGTTCTCCGGCAGATGAGGAAAAGCCACTTGCAAAGGAATATCTGCCACATCCCATTCATAGACTTCCACATACTGAGCATCGGGATCGCTGTGATAGACTTTATAGGGGCGTTTGGCCCGTTCATTCACATAAGCCAGGGTCTTTTCATCGGGCGGGATAATCCCGTTCTTGGCTCCCGCTTCCACAGCCATATTGCACATGGTTAAACGGCCGTCCATGGACAAGGCGGCGATACCTTCCCCAGTGAATTCCATAGACCGATAGCGGGCGCCGTCCACCCCGATTTTGCCGATGGTGTAAAGAATCAAATCTTTACCGCTGACCCAGGGCTGGAAGTTCGTTCCTTTAAATATGAATTTTATGGATTCCGGAATTCTGAACCAGGCTTCCCCGGTAGCCATGCCGGCGGCTAAATCTGTGCTGCCCACTCCTGTTGCAAAAGCACCCAAAGCGCCGTAGGTGCAGGTATGGGAATCGGCACCGATGATCACATCACCGGGCAGGGTCACGCCTTGCTCAGGAAGAAGACAGTGCTCAACACCCACTCTTCCCTGCTCCCAATAATGAACAATCCCTTGTTTTTTTGCAAATTCTCTTAAAGCTTTGCTTAATTCTGCAGAAGCGATGTCTTTGTTGGGGGTAAAGTGGTCGGGAACCAAGGCGACCTTGGTCTTATCCCAAACGGTTTCCACACCGAACTTCTCAAATTCCCGAATGGAGACCGGGCCGGTTATATCATTGGCCAAGGCCAGATCCAGCTGGGCAGTAATCAATTGACCGGGTACCACCTTATCCAGACCGGCATGCTCGGCAAGAATTTTCTCAGTGATGGTCATTGCCATATCTCTCATTTCCTTTCCTCTTATATAGAACCATGCGCTTTGTCATTACAAACAAAGCGCATGTCATTATCTGATAAACAAGTTTGATGCAATGAGCAAATAAATTTCGTAACGCTCCGTGGGTCGGGTCAAACTCTTTCCGGGAGAAAGGTGAGCTGTGGTGGTTGGGGTGGGAGACGGCTAAAGGTCCGGGTCGCTGAAGGAGACTTTCCCCCGAAGGAGATTCATGTAGGATTATTCACCGGGCTTCTTAATAAAGGGCATCATGGCACGAAGCTCAGCTCCCACTTTTTCGATAGGATGCTCGGCGTCTTTACGCTCGATAGCATTGAAGGAGGGGCGGTTGATTTGGTTCTCTAAGAGCCAGTTCTTGGCAAAGGTGCCATCCTGGATTTCCGCCAGGACTTTTTTCATTTCTTTGCGGGTTTCATCGGTGATGATGCGTTTACCGATCATCATATCCCCATACTCAGCGGTGTCGGAGATGGAATAACGCATCCGGCTGATGCCGCCTTCATAGATGAGGTCGACAATCAGCTTCAATTCATGCAAGCACTCAAAATAAGCGCTCTCCGGCTGGTAGCCGGCTTCCACTAAGGTATCAAAGCCTGCTCGGATCAATTCGGATACCCCGCCGCAAAGTACGGCCTGCTCACCAAAGAGGTCGGTTTCCGTTTCTTCCTTGAAGGTGGTCTCCAGAACTCCGGCCCGGGTACAGCCGATTCCTTTGGCATAAGCCAAGGCCAGATCATAAGCACGGCCGCTGGCATCCTGGTGAACGGCTATCAATCCGGGTACGCCGGCTCCTTCTTCATAGGTTCTACGCACCAGATGTCCGGGGCTTTTGGGAGCGACCATGAAAACATCCACATCAGCGGGAGGTACAATCTGACCAAAATGAATATTAAAGCCGTGGGAGAACACCAAGCATTTGCCTGCTGTAAGATGGGGTTTGATTTCTTTCTCATAGACGGAGGCCTGGCGCTCATCAGGGAGAAGGATCTGAATCAGATCGGCCTGAGCTGCAGCTTCAGCCACAGTTGCAACTTTCAAACCGGCTGCTTCAGCTTGTTTCCAGCGGCGGGAATCGGCACGAAGACCGATGACCACATTGAGACCGGAATCTTTTAAGTTCTGAGCCTGAGCATGACCTTGGCTCCCATAACCCATCACTGCAATGGTTTTGCCTTGGAGTAATTCCAAGCTTGCATCAGAATCATAATACATTTTTGCCATGATAAAACGCTCCTTTTTGAATCCCCTGAAGATTACCTTTTAACCTGAGGATTACCTTATTAATATAATGTTTTGCCAGCCTAAGCCGCATTTCTAAAATAGTGAAATGTACGGATGTGATGTACTATCTCATGATAGCACAAAGAATCCTGTTGTACAACAGAAAACGGCAACTTAGGCGGTTTTATAACAACTCTGTATATTAGAAATATTTAGATAAAGACAGTCTGATTAGCTTTCCAAACGGGTTATAGCAATCTTCCCAGTCCTCACCAGTTCCATCAGCCCAAAGGGGCGTATGGTTTTCACGAAGGCATCGATTTTTTCTTCGTCCCCGGTGAGTTCTACGGTCAGGTTGCTTCGTCCCATATCCACTACCCGGCCCCGGAAAACGTCCACGATTTGCAGGACTTCCAGGCGGGTATCCGCTTTCACCTTGATGCGGATTAAAGCCAGCTCCCGATCCACCACCGTCTCGTTGGTCAGGTCTGTCACTTTATGGACCACCACCAGCTTATGTAGCTGTTTGGAAACCTGCTCAATCACTGTATCATCCCCATCGACGACGATGGTCATCCGGGAAATGCCGGGATGCTCCGTCTGACACACTGAGAGACTGTTGATATTGTAGGCCCGTCGGGCGAACAATCCGGCCACTCTGGTCAATACACCAGGGTTATTTTCGACAAGAACCGCTAAAGTATGCAGCATTTTCCTCACCACCCCAACATTTCTGTGAGTCCCTTCCCTGGGGGAACCATCGGGGAGACCACTTCATCTTCGGATATAATGAAATCCATGAGAACCGGACCGGGATGATTAATAGCTTCCAAGAGAGCGTTGCGGACTTCGGAAGTCTCCGTAACGCGAATTCCGCGAATGCCGTAAGCTTCGGCAATCTTGATAAAATCAGGGTTGGCGGTAAGCTGAATCTGACTATAACGCTCATCGCAAAAGACCATCTGCAGCTGGCGCACCATACCTAAAACCCCGTTATTCATGAGGATAATCTTTACCGGAAGCTGGTATTGTACTGCGGTAGCCAGCTCCTGAATGCTCATCTGGAAGGAGCCGTCCCCTGTAACCAGAAAAACGGTGCTTTCAGGAGCAGCGACTTGAGCTCCGAGGGCTGCCGGCAATCCAAAACCCATGGTGCCCAGACCGCCGCTGGTGATAAAATGCCGGGGAGCTGGAACCGGATAGCCTTGGGCAGCCCACATCTGATGCTGGCCCACATCGGTGGTGACGATGGTTTCTTCTCCGGCAATTTCGCCCAGGGTCTCAATAATCACCTGAGGATTAAGATTGGGATTATCGGTCTTGAGTTTTTCTTCCTGCCACAAGCGGATTTGCTCCCACCAAGGAGAAATTTCCGGTTTGCTGACTTTAGAGAGAAGCTCTTCCAAAACCAATTTGGCATTGCCGACAATGGGGACCTTGGTTCTTGCAACTTTGCCAATTTCGGCGGGATCAATGTCGATATGAATGATTTTGGCTTTCGTGGCAAAACGATGGCCTAAACCGCTGGTGACCCGGTCGTCGAAGCGGACCCCTATAGCAATCAGCAGATCACAATCATCTACTGCATAATTTGCCGTCACGGTTCCGTGCATCCCTACCATCCCCAAAACATTGGGGTGGTTTGTGGGCAGGCTTCCTATCCCCATCAGGGTAGTGACCACCGGAAGGTTGGCCCTTTCCACGACTTGCTGAAGGATTTCACTGGCTCCGGCCGTGATCACTCCTCCCCCGGCATAGAGAACCGGCCGCTGGGATTGGGCGATGACCCGGGCTGCTTCTTCGATCTGCCCGGCATTCCCCTTGGTAAAGTATTTATAGCTTTTCAGATTCAATTCCGCCGGGGCCGGGCGGACATCCGTTGCGGCCAGAACGTTTTTGGGCAAGTCGATTAAGACGGGGCCGGGACGTCCTGTGCTGGCAATATAAAAAGCTTCCTTGACAATCCGCGGGATCTGCCGCGGGTCCTTGACAAGATAAGAATGTTTGGTGATGGGAAGGGTAATCCCTGTGATATCCACCTCTTGGAAGGAATCCGTCCCCAAAAGGCTGGTGGGGACTTGCCCGGTTAAGATCACAACGGGTATGGAATCCATATAGGCATTGGCAATCCCTGTGACTAAATTCGTTGCTCCCGGCCCGGAAGTGGCCAGGCAAACCCCTACTTTGCCGCTGACCCGGGCAAAGGCGTCGGCGGCATGAATGGCAGTCTGCTCATGCCGGGGCAGCAGATGCCGGATCGGGCTGTTGATCAGGGCATCATAGATGGGCAAAACAGCTCCGCCGGGATACCCAAACATGACCTCTACTCCTTCCTGGACCAAAGAATCCAGCAAAAGAGCCGCCCCTGTGGCATAGGTAGTACTCTCCTTCTCATTCCCCAAATGTTATCACTCCTTTACTCGTCGTAAGGCCGCTCCTTTAGAAGCAGATTGTACGAAATAGGCGTACCGTCCCAGGTAGCCTTGGCGTAGTTCAGGCTTGAGATGATCGGGCTTAACTGCCATGGCTGCAAATTCTTGTCGGCGCTGTTCTCTTTCTTCTTCAGATACGATCCACTCAAGACGGCCTTTACCAATATCAATGCGAATTTTATCCCCATCCTTTAAGAGAGCGATGTCCCCTCCCAAGGCGGCTTCCGGTGAGACATGACCGATGGATAGACCGCGGCTGGCGCCTGAGAATCGTCCGTCTGTAAGCAAAGCCACATCGGAATCCAGGCCCATACCTGCTAAGGTCGCTGTCGGTCCCAGCATCTCCCGCATACCCGGCCCGCCTTTTGGCCCTTCATAGCGAATGACCACTACGTCGCCGGCTTTGATCTCCAGGTTGCGGATAGCCTCGGCAGCGGGAACCTCTCCATTGAAGACCTTGGCTGATCCTTCAAAGACAAAGTCCTGGCTGCTTAAAGCACCTTGTTTAATGACCGCTCCTTCCGGAGCCAGGTTGCCGAAGAGGATGCGCAATCCCCCTCTTTGGGAGAAGGGGTTAGATTGGGGGCGGATAATTTCTGTGTCCACAACTTTGGCATCCTTTAAGCGTTCAGCCATAGTCACGCCGGACACGGTCATGGTCGATCCGTCAATCAATCCGGCATCCAAAAGCTGTTTGAGAACCGCACTGACCCCGCCTGCTTCATGGAGTGCAGCCAAAGGAGTTTCAGAAGCCGGGGCGAGTTTACAGATTTGGGGGGTTTTTTCACTGACTTCATTAACCTTGCCCAGATCCCAGTCGATATCCCCTTCGTTGGCGATGGCAGGTAAGTGAAGGATAGTATTGGTGGAACAGCCTAAGGCCATATCCACGGCCACGCCATTTTTCAGTGTGCTTTGGGTGACAATATCTCTGGGTTTAAGGTCTTGACGATAAAGCTCCATGACCTGATAGCCGGTTTCTTTAGCAAGTACTAAACGCTCGGAATAGACTGCGGGAATGGTACCATTGCCCGGTAAAGCCATGCCGAGAGCCTCGGTCAGACAGTTCATGGAATTGGCGGTAAACATCCCGGCACAAGAACCGCAGGTCGGACAGGCTTTAGCTTCCAGTTCATGAAGCCAGGCTTCGTCCTTTTTGCCGGCGTGGATCTGCCCCACCCCTTCAAAAACTGTACTCAGGGTTACAGGATTGCCTTCGAACCGGCCAGGCAGCATGGGGCCGCCGCTGACCACAATGGCCGGGATATTTAAGCGCATGGCCGCCATCAGCATCCCGGGGACTACTTTGTCACAGCTGGGGATTAAGACCAAAGCATCCAATTGATGTCCCTTCGCCATGACCTCAATGGCATCGGCCACAATTTCACGGCTGGCCAGAGAATAATGCATCCCCTCATGGCCCATGGCAATGCCGTCACAGACCGCTATGGTAGAAAACTCAAAAGGGGTTCCCCCGTTTTCCCGGATCCCTGCTTTCACCGCTTCTGTGACTTGCCGTAGGTGCATATGACCGGGCACCAGCTCAGTAAAGGAATTGACGACCCCGATAAATGGTTTGCTGAGTTCACGATCCGTCAGCCCCAAAGCTTTTAAAAGGGAGCGGTGGGGTGCCCGATCAATTCCTGTTTTTATAGTATTACTGTTCATAGTTTTTTCCTCCACTATTTGCCTGATAAAATTATCCATGTCTATAGTATTTGCTTTTTTTCAAAATTGTCCTTCTTAATCTGTCGTTTGTTCGAAACCTCTCGCCGGTTAATTATGCTTTATTAATCGGCACCCCGTCCACTAAGGTCAAAGCCCGGAAATCCTTCAAGAGATCTTTAAAAATTTCACCAGGCTGGCCCTCTGCGATCACGCGGCCGTCGGCTTTAACCACAGGAATTAATTCGGCTGCCGTACCGGTTAAGAAGCATTCCTCTGCGTTATAGACATCATGGCGGTTAAACAGCTCTTCCCGGACTTCAAGCCCTCTCTTTTTGGCCAGTTCGATGACGGCGTTGCGGGTAACACCCTCTAAACATCCTGATGACAGAGGGGGGGTGAGCAATGCTCCCCGGCGGAGGATGAAAATGTTATCGGCGGTGCCTTCCACCACATAGCCTTCTTGGGTCAGCATAATGGCTTCCACTACACCGGCTTGGGTGGATTCGATTTTGGCCATAATATTATTGAGGTAATTCAAGGATTTCACCCGGGGGCTAAGGGAATCCGGGTTGGTCCGGCGTACGGCCACGGTTTTGACGTCCAATCCCTGCTCATACATTTCCTGGGGGTAGATTTTAATTTGGTCCGCTATACAGATAATGCTGGCGCCGACACAGTTATTGGGGTCGAGCCCCAAGTCCCCCACTCCCCGGCTCACAACCAGACGGATATAGCCGTTATCCAGGTTATTTTTGCGCAGGGTGCTGCACAGGACCTCTTCCATCTCCCCTTTGGAAATGCCGATATTCAGCATGATAGTCTTAGCTGATTCATATAAACGGTCAAGATGTTCTTTACATTTAAATATGCGGCCATGATAGGCCCGAATACCCTCAAAAATGCCATCCCCATATAAAAAACCATGATCAAATACCGAAATTTTGGCCTCAGCTTGGGTTACAAATTCACCATTAAGATAAATCAGTTTTTCCATACAAAATCTCTCCTTTAAATATCTTAAAACTGTTTATAATAGAAGATTCTCTGAATATTATAAAGAAAACCCGGCTTCACCGAGCTTTAAAGCATGCCCGCAAACGAGGCGAAGTCGCTGGTTGCACTTATGCTTAGAAAGTATACAGCGCAAGCTTATACTTTCTGACAGTGTAGAAAACCGAGCGGTGTTCCTACCCTCTCGAGGAACTTTCCGCTCGGGTATTTTCTGCCCACGGTGTAAATCCATGCTCTGGATCTTGTACCGCTCGGACCAGACGGAGCAGCTCCCGGAACCCTAGGTACACTTCCTACTGTTATAATACATTCTTTCATTTATAACTAAGTTTATAATACACAGTTGGCAGTGTCAACCCATTTTGAAAAAGTCTTGTCAAAGAAAAAAAACCATATTATAATGTCCACAACGCAAACACATTTGTTTTCACAAAATGGATTGGAGGAGAATTGATGCAGGTCGTTAAGATTGGACTGCTGGGTCTCGGAACCGTCGGCAGTGGCGTAATTCAGATCCTTGAGCAAAATGCTAATGATATACAGAACCGTTCCCTAAGTCAGATTAAAGTCTCCAAGGTCCTGGTGCGGAACCTTAAGGCTCCCCGCTCAATCGCAGGGGATTTTACTCTAACCGATCAAGCCGCCGATGTTCTCACCGACCCCGACATCAGTATTGTCGTCGAAGTGATGGGCGGCATTGAACCGGCCAAAACCTATATATTAGAAGCTTTTAAACAAGGGAAGAATGTGGTGACCGCCAATAAGGACCTTTTGGCCCTTCATGGGCAAGAGCTTTTGGATGCGGCTAAAGAAGCTGGCAAAGATCTTTATTTTGAAGCCAGTGTAGCCGGCGGCATTCCTATTATCGCCGCCCTGAAGCAGTCTCTGGCCGGGAATAGAATCTCTGAAGTCCTGGGGATTATTAACGGCACCACCAACTATATCCTGACCGCTATGACCGAGCAGGGCCGGGATTATCAGGAAGTCCTGAAGGAAGCTCAAGAGTTAGGTTATGCGGAAGCCGACCCGACCGCAGATGTGGACGGACTGGATGCCGCCCGCAAGCTGGCCATCCTCGCCTCCATCGCCTTTAACTCCCGGGTCACCGTCAATGATGTCTATGTGGAAGGGATCGCCAAGATCACCTCCGAAGACATCGCCTATGCCCGTGAACTCAATTCCACCATCAAACTTCTGGCTGTGGCTAAAGCTCAGGCCGACGGCATCGAGGTTCGTGTCCACCCTGCCTTTGTGCCCGACAACCATCCCCTGGCTGCTGTCAGCGGAGTTTTTAATGCTATCTATGTGGTGGGAGACGCCGTTGGCGAAACCATGTTCTATGGCCGGGGTGCCGGGTCCCTGCCCACTGGAAGTGCCGTTGTCTCCGATATCATTCAAGTGGTCCGGAATATCAATGCGGATTCTACAGCCAATATTAATTGCACTTGTTACAATGAATTAGCCATCAAAAGCGAACAGGATTTTAAAAGCGCTTTCTATATCCGGCTGCGGGTCAAGGATGAACCCCGGGTTCTGGCTACCCTAGCCCTGCTTTTCGCCGAAGCCGGGGTGAGCTTTGCTTCCATCATTCAAAAACAGAAAAAACGCCAGGAAGCGGAAATCGTCCTGGTCACCCACCCCACTCAGGAATCCTGCTTGCGTGAAGCTCTGGATTCGGTCCGGGCCTACAGCAAAGTGCTCTCCATCCACAATGTGATTCGTTTTGAATCAGGTGAGCATTACGACTAGGCTCCAGGAGGAAGTCAATAAGAATTAAGGAGGATCATCATGGTTCGTGTCAGAATACCGGCCACCTCTGCTAACTTAGGGCCAGGCTTTGATTGTCTTGGTATGGCCCTTTCTTTATACAATGTTGTCCAAATAGAAGCTGCTGACTCTTTTCAGATCGCTTTAAAAGGGGATTATACTGCAGGCATCCCTGGGGATGAGACCAATCTCGTTTGGCAAAGTATGTGCAACCTATGGGAGGCCATTGGCTTTGAGATACCAACGGTTTCCTTGGAATTGGAAAACAACATCCCCCCCACCCGCGGCATGGGAAGCAGCTCCGCAGCCATCGTCGGCGGCTTGGTAGCAGCCAATGAATATGCGGGAGGAGTCTTGAGCAAGCAGCAAATCCTTCAGATCGCCAATCGGATCGAAGGGCATCCCGATAATGTGGCTCCGGCACTTTTAGGGGGAGTTACCCTGGCCGTCACCGCAGAGGCCTCCGTCATTGCCAGGACAGTGCATTCCCAGCCTCAATTCATGGCCTTAGCCATCGTTCCGGACTTCTATCTGTCCACCGAAAAAAGCCGCAATGTGCTGCCTGCCTCCATTTCCCGGGCAGATGCCGTCTATAATCTATCCCGGACAGCCCTGCTGGTGGAAGCATTGATCCACGAGAATCACGAGCTTCTTAAGGAAGGTATGCAGGATCGCCTGCACCAAAACCAGCGGGCAGGCCTCGTCCCCGGCCTTGGGGAAACCTTGCAGGTGGCACTGGATTCCGGGGCCTACGGTTCCGCTCTCAGCGGTTCCGGCCCTACCATCCTGGCTTTGGTCTCTTCCCACAGGGCTGAGCAGGTTTCCCAAGCCATGGTAGACTCCTTGGCAGCTCATGGCTTGACAGCCAAGGCCTACCTCCTATCCGTCGACTCGGAGGGGGCGGCGGTTATTTAAAGGGTTATCATCTTTATAGAACAGTTAAAAGGCGTCCTGATTTTGACCAGTGCCTGAGAAGAAAGGCAGTTGCCAGTGAACTTTAAAGTTCCTTGGCAACTGCCTTTTCTTATTGGGCAAATTACCAATCGGTTGGTAATTTAAATTTATTTCGAATATAAGCTTGACGAGGATACTCCTCCGTCAACGGGAAAAGCACCACCTGTTATATACCCGGCCTCCCCGCTCACAAGAAAAGCCACCATGTTGGCAATATCCTCCGGTTCCCCAATCCGCTTTAAAGGAACACGCTCCGCACAGCGGACAGCGGTTGCTTCATCGGGAAAACTCCTTTGCAAGAGAGGGGTATTGATTGGCCCTGGCAATACACAATTGACCCGCACCCCGCAATCTGCATATTGCTGGGCAAGGCATTTTGTCAGCATGATAAGCCCCGCTTTTGTAGTGCAGTACAGAGGAGATGTTAATTCGGGCACAAGTCCCAGACACGAAGCGATAATAATGACCGAGCCCTGTCTTTCTTTGATTTTAGCAAGAGCATTGCGTGTCATCAGATATGTTCCTTTAATATTGATATCCACCATGTCGTCTATTTCTTCATTAGTGGTATCCTCCAAATATCTCTCAAAATAGATCCCGGCATTATTCACTAAAATATCCAGTTGAGAGATATGGGATAGTGCTGACTTAATCTGGCCATCATCACGAATATCAACATGATAGAAGGGAAACTCCTCCGGCGGCTTTTGAATATCAAAGATAATGACCTCTATCCCCGCCTCTTTCAGCCTCCTGGCAATGGCCAATCCCATTCCGGAACTGCCGCCTGTGACAATCGCTACTTTTTTACCTTCCATAACCATCACCTATCATCAAAAATTTCCTGACTGTGAAGATATATCGGAGCACGTGTTCATCCCCATTTTTACTGCCCTTAGTCAAGGGCCATTCCGGGTTGTTCCGGACAGCATTATTGCCATACTATTTATTGCAGTATGTCTTTAAGCTGCAGCAAATCTGAAATAATATAATCAATCTCAACATCAGAATCCGTGTTCCTATGCTTGGGATTATACCAGCAAGAGTCCATCTTGCTGTTTTGGGCCCCGACCATATCCGCTTCAAGGCTATCGCCGATGAGCAGCACCTCGCTGGGCTTCAACCTGCCTCTTTGCAAGCACTCCTCAAAAAACCGGACACTGGGTTTTTCATGGCCAATATGGTCAGAGACAAATACATCTGTAAAATACGGCAATAAGCCGGCTAACTCCAGACGCTTCAACTGGGTTTTCAAAATACCGTTGGAGGTCACAAAGAGTTGGTAGCGAGTGCTTAAATAGCCCAGGGATTCTGCCGCATGGGGTTCAGTGAAAAACTCTTCCGCCAATCTCTCCTGGAACATCGTCTGCAAAGGGATATGAGAACACCCAAGCTGGAGCTGTTTAAATAATTCTTGAAATCTAAGATTGATGACATCCTGAACGGTAAGTTCGCCTTGCTTTTGCTGAAGCCATAATCGCTGGTCTATGCTGCGGAACAGCTCGTAAACGGTGTCATCGTAGTCCATACTGAAATGACGGAATGTCTTGCCCAGTGCTTCCCTGCTACACTGTTCGAAATTCAGCAGGGTATCATCCACATCAAAGAATAAAGCTTTATACACTGAGCTATCCCCCCTGAGTTATCTATTTTAGCCAATAGCCCCAAGGGCCCTATATTTCATCTTCAGTATAACAGGTATAACCTCTCGGACGAAGCGCTTTTGATCTTCAGTTTTTGGAGCTAAGCACGTTTCCTGACAAGGTAAAAAACAACAGATTTATAGCTAAAAGGCCGCCCCTAATACGAAGGTTTATTCATATTGGGGCGGGCCTTTACTTATGAGAGAGATATTTCGCTCCCGGTCTATCCTTTTTTCATCTCATCCAGATATTTAATGGCACTAAGAGCCGCCGTTCCTCCTTCCCCTACCGCTTTGTTCAGCTGATAGGGTTGTCCGGAGCAGTCTCCGGCGGCGAAGAGTCCCGGAATACCGGTCTCCAGCTCCCGGTTCACCTTGATGGCGCCTTTGTCCATTTCCAAGCCCGGAACGATCTGCTCCGCCGGCAGGCTTTCCCGGAGCACGAAGACACCGTCTACTGAGATCTCTTCGTTATCCAAGACCAGCTTTTCTACCTTTTGAGTGCCGGAAATCTCCTTAACCCTGGCTTTTTTTTGAATGATTCTGGAATCAAGCTGCCCTACCTCTTTGTAGAAAGGCAGATAATAGACTTCAGCGCAGATCTCAGCCATGAAATTGGCTTCGGCTTCTCCTTCGTGGCTGTAGGAAACAATGGCCACCTTTTTCCCTTTGTACAAAGGTCCGTCGCAAGTGGCACAATAGCCCACTCCCCTGCCCAGAAGCTCTGTCTCCCCGGGAAGAAGCTTGGTAGGCGATACCCCTGTGGCCAAAATCACCGCATCGGCTTCAAAGGATTCATTATTGCCCACCAGGGTGAAAGGCGGTCCGGGATAAATATTGAGAACTTTCCAAGGTACAACCTCAATGCCCATGGCTTTTACGTGGTTTAGGAAATTCTGCCGCAAGTCCTCCCCTTTGATTTCATGAAAACCCAGGTAATTATCAATCTGGGGAGCTTTAGCTAATTTGGGACTGCAAAAGTCACTTCCCAAAAGAATAAAGTCTTTATTTCGAATTTTGGCATTTAAGGCGGCAGACATCCCGGCGGGACCGCACCCGACAATAGCCAGTTGATAACGAGATTTTAATTGAAATCCTTCACTCATCTTCTATAACCTCCTTTGTTATCCTTTCATATTCTCCAGAAACTATCGGAATCCCTTTTCTCTCAGCAAGACCAATTTTAAGATTATTTAAAGCCAACCTTTGACAATAGTTAGTATCGGCAAAGACGATAAGCACCAACCATAAAAATTTTAATTGTATCGGATTAATCTTTTATGATAAAATTTGTTTTACTGTATTTAACCATTGAAGCTATCACTAAACTTGAGAAAAGGGAGAAACACCATGATTTCTTTTATTCTGACCTTAAAACGATTACTATCCGCTGTTTATCGCATAATGAAGGAAAAAGCCTTTAAATCTTTACTGGTATCCTTGGCATTGATTTTGCTTTCCGGTACTCTTTTCTATAAACAAGTCGAAGGATGGTCCTTGCTGGATTCTTTTTATTTTGCTTTTGTCAGTCTCATTCCCACCAGTGTCTCTACAGGTTTTGTTCCCCAAGCTGATCTGAGCAAGTGGTTCACGATGATTTATCTTGTTGTCGGTGTCGGGGTTATGCTGATGATATTAATCATGATCGGCTTTGCCGTTGTCAATTTTGAAAAATCGGAGCAGGAAGAGTTTAAGCAGAAAATAATTGATAAGGTGGATTAGGACTTCTCATCCAGCAAAAAACCACGCTTCATTTGAGGCGTGGTTTTTCATCTTCCGTGTTCAAGTCATTCACCTTGAGCTGCTCTGTGCGAATCCACTGATTAACATGACTTCTTCCCCCATTATAGGTGGCCAGGACCAGCTCGATATCGCTTTTCACTCAGTCCCGAAAAGCATTCTGGAATTTACGTGTCAGAGCTCCGCGCTTTTCCAGATGGGCCAGGCAGGCGCGCAGGCAGCCCTGACCGACGCACAGCCCGGCAGGAGAGTGGAAATACTGCTGGGCGTTGCGGGCATAGCTTACCTTGTCGTTGACATTGGCTGCGATTTCCTCTCTGCTTGGGCGCGGTTTTCCGTCTGCGGTATGGGTTTTGGTGCCGTCAATGATATTTTGCGCATAGGCCTTGACTTCGTCCGGTGCGAAGGGGCTGAGGGCCCCGCTGCCATGAGCAAGGGCGCATTTCCCTTCGTCCAGGGAGAAGCGTTTGATAAGGGTTACATTGGGAACATCCACGTCGTCCTTTTCATTGCTGAGCAGGGCTTTGGCGGGGCAGTGACGGACGCATTCCCGGCACCCGTCGCAGATGGGCGTTTGCAGGATGGGACTCGGCGTCAACGGGGCGTCTGTGATCAAGAAAAAAATACGCTGGGCAGGGCCGAATTCCGGTGTCAGCAGAACGCGGCTGAGACCGATCTGCCCAACGCCGCACAACACACCTGCGATGCGGTGGTTAATAAAAACATCCGGAGCCGGCTTTGCCGTTCCGTCCCCGCCCAGGGCCGGTTTTCCCGGGGGAGTCGTTAAACGGCCGCTGCTGTACATCACGGTGGTAGCTTCATAGCCGTGGTCTTCAATAAAGTTGGCCAATTTGCGCTGCACCATGGGAGCAAAGATAGTATTGATATCTGAAAATCCCGTCAAGGTGTAGGCGCTGAAGTAGGTGCCCTCTTCCACGCCGCGATAGGAACCTCTGTGGACCCGAAAACCAATGCAGATCACTGATTTCGCTTTGGGCATAATTGTTCGGGGATGATTTTCAACAGGCGCCTGATCCCAGCGGTCGATGGAGCCGATGCCAACCAGATCCGCTCCGTATTCACGGGCGGCGCGTTTTACCTCTTCTGCATTTAACATAATCACACCTCTGATCTTAAAAATGGTTGGATCCCTCATCGTAGGGAAACAGCGGCGTTGACAAGTAACGTTCACCGGTATCCGGCAGAAGCACAACGATTTTCTTGCCTTCCAGCTCTCTTCTGGCCGCAATCCTGGTGGCCGCATAGAGGGCGGCACCGGATGAGACTCCGACCAGGAGTCCTTCCAATTTCGCCACTTCTCTGGAGGCTTCAAAGGCTTCCTCGTTTTTGACCTGGAATATTTCATCCACGAAGCTTGAATTGAATACTTTGGGAATAAAGCCGGCGCCAATTCCCTGAATCGCATGTGGGCCCGGCTGTCCGCCCGAAAGAACGGGAGAATTATAAGGCTCAACAGCCACAACCTTGATTCCTGGATTTACCGCCTTCAGGGCTTCTCCCACGCCGGTAACCGTTCCGCCTGTACCTACTCCGGCTACAAAGACGTCTACCTTCCCTTCGGTATCCTCCAGTATTTCCTTGGCTGTCGTCTCCCGGTGAAAGGAAGGGTTGACCGGATTGCTGAACTGATCCGGAATAAACGATTTACTTATTTGTTCTTTTAATTCTTCGGCCTTGCGGATGGCGCCGCCCATGCCCTGAGTGCCCGGCGTCAGCACCAGGTCCGCGCCCAGCGCCCGTAAAAGCCGCCGTCTTTCCACGCTCATGGTATCTGGCATGACCAAGACAATCCTGTATCCCTTGGCTGCCGCCACAAAGGCAAGGCCGATGCCGGTATTGCCGCTGGTCGGCTCAATAATCGTCGTATCCTGATCGATAGCACCCTGTTTTTCGGCATCCTCGATCATGGCGTAAGCGATTCTGTCCTTAACACTGCTCTGCGGATTGAAGTATTCCAGCTTGGCGATGATTTCAGCGAATAGATTTTTGCCTTTTGAATACCGGTTCAAGCGCAGCAGCGGCGTTTTTCCAATTAAATCCGTCAGATTATCTGCGATTTTTGGCATAGGGTTCCTCCCTCTTTCATTGTTGTGTCCTTACAGGCAAGGTTTTTCAAGGTGGTCGGGCGCCTCCCCAGCCTCATGGTGTATCCGCTCCGTCCCGCCAGCGGAAGCTGCGCTTTTCGACCTTTTCCAGAGTATAATTGAGGGTTACGCCGAACACGGCCATGACGATCAGGACAGCGTACATTTCCGGGATTTTAAAATTGGACTGATAGAAGAAAAGCGCATAGCCAAGCCCCTTGCTGGCCCCCATCATCTCTGCGGCGATCAGGATCAGGATGGATACGGTGGCGGAGATACGCATCCCTGCAAAGATATAGGGCAGGGATGCGGGCAGGACAACGGTTCCGAAGAGCCGCAGGCTGCCGACGCCCATGGAGCGCGCCGCCTTAATGAGCTGAGGGTCTACATTGCGCACACCGGCTATGGTGTTGAGGAGGGTCGCCCAGAGAACCCCCCACAAGATGACCATGGTTTTGGAAAATTCCCCGATGCCGAAAAACATGACGAATACGGGCAAAAGGGCCAGGGTGGGCATGTTCCGGAACACTTGGAGAAGAGGATAGAGGAACACCTCTGCCTTTTTAAACCATCCGATGACAAGCCCCAAGGGAATAGCGACAAACATTCCCAGAGTAAAGCCGCTGAGGGAACGCATCAGACTGATTGAGCAGTGTTTCCACAACTCACCGCTGGCGGCCAGGCCGTATAATGCTTTAACGACCTTGGAGAACGGGGGGAAAAACACCGGATTGAAAATCTCAAGGCGCGCGCAGATTTCCCATATCAAGATGAAGACAATAATGGCAAGGGATGAGTTGAAGAGGTGGGTTGCTTTTTTTGTAAATTCTTTCATAGATATACTTCCCTACTGCTTACTTTACTATATTGGCATCGGAGGCGGGGATGTCCTCGGGGACAAATTGATTGGTGTAAACCTCTTCGGGGCTGATATCCCCATGTTCCCAAAGACCCATCGTTTCGGCGATCTCAAACCAATCCTCGATATACGCCGGGTCGATGCTTTTGTTTTGGTCAAAATTGTTGGAGCTTAAATCGGCCGGATCCAGCTTCAGATATTCACCGGCCTCTTGCTTGGCGTAATCCAGGTTGTTATTAATAAATACTCTGGCGCGGTACATGGCGTTGACAAATCCCTGCACAACGTCGGGATGAGCTTCGATAAATTCATCGGAGAAAGCCCGGGCTGAGAAGCCTGCTCCAGGGCTATGGAAAATATCCCAGCTTGTAGCAAGCAGACGCACATCACCTTGTCTGAGCGCCACACCGCCATAAGGTGTATGGGAAGTGGTAACGTCGATCAGTCCCTGGGTGACGGCCTGTTCCGCCTGACCCGGCTGGTTCATCGTCACAAATTCAACGCTGTCAGGATCAAGACCCTTGTTTTTAAGATAATACTTGATGTATCCGTCCGTGCAGACTCCGCTGAAGCTGACGCTCACCTTTTTCCCCACCAGATCGTCCAAAGTCTTAAGGGGGCTGTCTTTTTTGACGAGATACATGATATGGGGGTTATCGGCATCGTCCACAAAGCCGGGAGCCACCTGGGTTATCTTGACACCCGCCAGACGCGCCTTCGCAATATCAGCCGGATGCCCCTGAGTGACCACATCAATAATACCCTGGGCCAGGGCCTGATATTGGGTCACCCCCTGTCCCAGTGAACCGACATACTCGATTTGAATGCCTTCGTCTGCAAAAAATCCCAGTTTATCGGCGATGATCGTGTCGCTGAAGGTGGTCTGCGTAACCACTTTAAGTACGAAAGGTTTGCCCTCCGCTGTCGCTCCCGGTTCTGACGAACCATGGGGTGCCGGCTGAGGGGCGCTTGCCGACGAAGTGCAGCCTGAAAGTACCAGGGTCAGCGCCATGAAGAAGGTGAGGACGAGAGAGCTGAATCTTTTTTGTTTTAAAAGGGATTTTTTCATTTTAATACCTCATTTCTTTGTCATTGCAGTTTGCATATTGATTAGGTTACAAAAGCGCTGAAGGAGAAATTTCATCAGCAATGCTCCCATGGCTGTGATGTTTCCCGGGTTGCTCCACATCGTTGAGAATTTCCCAGATAAATCGGGTGATGGAGCTGTAATTGGCCGAAGCGCGCATATCTCCTGCAGTGCGCGGACGGGGAAGATTGATATCCAGGATTTTTTTGATTCTGCCTGGATGTTTGGTCATCACCACTACCTTGTCCGAAAGCAGCACAGCCTCCTCAATGCTGTGGGTGATAAACAAAATGGTTTTTTGCGTTTTTTCCCAGATGCGCAAAAGCTCATCCTGGAGAACCTCCCGGGTCTGCACATCCACCGCCGCAAAGGGTTCATCCATCAGAAGAACCGCCGGATCATAGGCAAGGGAACGTGCGATAGCAACCCTTTGACGCATCCCACCGGAAAGTTCATTGGGATAGCGATTTTCGAAGCCGTTCAGCCCCACAAGGTCGATATATTTTTTGACAATAGCCTCCCGCTGCTTTTTCGGTACGCGCTTGACTTCCAGACCGTATTCCACATTCCTCTTGGTGGTGCGCCAGGGGAAAAGGGCGTATCCCTGCATGATAAAGCCGCGGTCCAAGGCGGGACCGGTAGCCCGCTTGCCGTCGATATAAATTTCACCCTCCTTTGACTTGGTAAGTCCCGAAACAATGTCAAGAAGGGTGGATTTCCCGCAGCCCGAGGGACCGACGATGGATACAAATTCCCCCTGCCGGATGGACAGGCTGAAATTTTCCAGTGCCACAAATTCCTCCACACTCTTTTGTCCTGGATTGCGTATAAAGAAACTTTGCCTAAGATCCTTGAGCACGATTTTGGCATCTTCTCCGCTGTTTGAGGCCGAACCTCGCTTCTCCACCGCTACTGACATATACATTCTCCCTTTCATAAGTTTTCTCTGGATAGCCCCGGACGTTAATCCGGAGCCCCCCTCCTTTTTTAAGCGGGCTCAACCAGCCGCCCCCTCTCCATAATCCAATGTCGATTGCCGTATGGGATAAATTCAGGATTATGGGTGACAAGGACGATAGCCACACCGCTCCTCGCTGCGGAGGAAAAGAGCTTCATAACCTCACCCCCTGTTTCAGGATCAAGATCTCCTGTCGGTTCGTCTGCCAGAAGCAGGACCGGAGAGTTGATCAGGCCGCGGGCAATGGTGATCCTGCGCAGTTCTCCACCGGAAAGCTCCCCGGGGTAGGCGTTTCTCAAATGGGGAATGCCCATTTGCTCCAGCAAGCCCCAGGCCTTATCCACGGGCCCTTACCAGAGCGGTAAAAGCGGAACGGCAGCAACACATTATCGAGAACGGTTAAATTCGGGAGCAGGCTCTGGCCCTGGGGAATGAAGCCAATCTGTTCGTTGCGCAGCCGCGACAGCTCATCGTCCCTGAGGTTGGAAAACTTCTGTCCGTTGAAAACAACCGCTTCCTGGGTTGGGGGCAACAAACCGGCCAGCAGGTTTAAAAGCGTACTTTTGCCGCTGCCCGAGCGCCCGGTTATCAAGATAAAATCCTCTTTGCCAATGGCGAGGCTGACATCGTTGAGGGCTAAAAAAGGTTCTCCGCCTCTTTTATATTCCTTTTGGAGATTTTCGGCCTGTAAAAGCATCGGTCAATCACCTCCCGGCCGGAGCGCTTTGTCCGTCAGGCTGCCTATTCTGGCCGAGGAAACAGCTGAGGTAAGAAGCCCCACAGCAACCGCTATCACAAATCCGCTCAAAATAATGAGGAGGCTATTTAAGTGCCCGGGTGTTATATAAGGCAGTGATAGCTCCCGTTCAATCAGCGGACGGAATGAAAAGGCCAGAACACCGAATACCAGCACACCCGTCCCAGCTCCCGCGATACTGGTCAGGAATGTTTCCGTCAGGATCAAATGGGTCAGCCACTTCCGGGAAGACCCCAGCGCTCTGTAGATGGCAAACTCCCGTTTTCTTTCATTGAGCGTGACGGCAAATACAATCATCAGAACCCCCACGGACACTCCCCACAAGATGAATAGCAAAGCGAGGCAAAGGGCGAGCAAGGCGTTGATATTCTGGGTCAGGCTGCTGATCATGTTTTTCGTGAAGATGAATTCAAGGCCGCTCCCCCTGTATTTGTCGTTGATATAGCGCTGAAATTCGGTGGTATAGCCTCCGGGAATATCGGCAGTCACCACGGATACGGCGTGAGCCTGATCCGGGATCTGAACGTCAGTGTAATAAACGTATTCCTTAAGGGCCGCTCTGGCGGTTTCCATGTTGAAAAAAACTGACGTGTCAAAGCCCATTCCTGTTTGCTCAAGCTTGGCGACCACCTGGTAATAGGAATCAAAAAAAAGCAATTGATCCCCGATATCAGCCTGGATATTCGCGCCAATCACGATATCCCTGAATCCCAGCTTTTGAGGCCTGGCGGAGGACAGCCACGGCCCAATCACAAAGTCGGTATCAGGATCATAGCCGATAAGCTGAACAGGAAAAGCGCAGTGGTCCGAGTCCAGGGTGGCTATAAAAAGCTGTGGCGATGCTTGGGCGAAGTCGCCGCTCTTAAGCACTTGCTCGGCCCTATCTCCATCAATGTAGAACGTACTGGGTTCCCCCTGGAGCAATACACCTTCCGTTTTCTGTTCATAGCCTTTCGGTACAACGAGCACATCCGCTCCCAACCGGGAGGAAACACTGTCCAAACCGCTGAACAGGCCATAGGAGAGCATCCCTCCGGCAATCAGTGAAAAGGACAGAAGAGCGACAAGTGCAATCAGGCCTATGCTGCGAAATGGCCTCCGGCGCAGGTTTTTTAAGGATAAGTCAATCAAGCTTGGGGGAAACATGCGCATCAGGAACGGACTCCTTCCTGTATTTTACGAAAAGAAACCCGGTGCTCCCGGCAGAGATGATGATGGACAGGATGGTGAGTATGTTCAGGGCCGGAAGAGTTACAACCTGGCAATCCATAGTCGCTTCTCCGCAGACCCCAATCAGAAAATTCGGGATCAGAAAAGCCAAAATACTATTGAGCAATATTGCCAAACTAAGTCCGGCTAGAAGGGGTGTGCTTTTCAGAAAGATGACCGCAGCGCCCAGCAAAGCAATGACTCCCCCCACGCCAATATGAGCTCGTGCCGTCCAAAAGCAGGCTGTTGTTGCACCGTGATGCTGTTCGCAGATCTTGAAAATATACTGCGGACCCAAAGCAATGAGGATACCCAGGATAAGAATGGAGATGCCAAGCACCAGCCGGGAAGTTCTTTTCATAATTATTTTGCCCCCTTTTTCACCTTTGCCTGAAATGAGCTGGCCTGCCCAATAAAATAACCAGAGGACGTTGTGTTGTTCAAGCAACACGCGGGCCTCTGGTCTTTCCAGTCAACTCATCGCATATAATTCATATATGTTTTATATGTATTATATATGTTATAACGTCAAAACTTTGTTTTGTCAATACCTATATTTTTATATATTAGAAATTACTCCACCGTCACCCGAATGCTGTTGGCGTAGACATACTCGGAAATCTCATTGCCAAGCCCCGGCAGCTCAGGTACCGTTAAATAGCTGTCTTCAGGCTGATAATCGTGGATGCAGAGCTTGCGGTTCAACCCATTCGGAAAATGATGCTCGTGAATTAAAAAATTGGGAATCACCGTCTCCAGATGCAGAGCGGCGGCGATGGCAATCGGGCTGCCGCAGACATGAAGCTGTACGCTTACATCATAGACATAGGCAGCATCGCAGATTTTTTTGCCTTCCGTAATGCCGCCGGTATTGCCCAGGTCCGGCTGGATAACCTGCAGAGAGCTGTTTTCAAAATACGGCGCGTACTGCCACCGGGAATAGATGCGCTCCCCGCTGGCCAGGGGAAGATCCAACTTGCTTGAGATATAGGCAAAAGTCTTCGGATTGGGCGTGGCCGGTTCTTCATAATAGAAAATATTGTATTTTTCAATGCGTCGCCCGATCTGAATGGCGGAAAGGGCATCGGTGTTGGCATGATTCTCCACAATGATGTCCACATCCGGCCCCACCGCCTCCCGGGTCGCCGCCACACGCTCCTCCACCAGATTCAGGTAATGGGAGGAGAGCAGGCGGGTCTGCTTTTCACTGGTCAGGCGGGCACCCTTTTCATCATAAGTGAAAAAATCCACCTTGACAGCGTTGTAACCCTCCGCCACCACCTCTCTGGCGACCAGCCCGTAATCCTCGGCTTTGTAAAGGGGGCCTCTGGTCTCACTCCATCCGAACTGAAGCTGGCTGGCGTAAGTGCGCAGCTTTTCCCGCTTTTTGCCCCCGAGAAGCTGATAGACGGGCTTGCCGTAAGCCTTGCCCTTAATATCCCACAGGGCGATGTCGATGGCCGAAATGCCTGCAAATACCACCGGACCGCCGTTTTGCCCCCAAAAGGTGCCTTTGTAGAGCTTATCCCAGATGACCTCGTGTTCCAAAGGGTCAAGGCCAATGATCAGGGAGGCGAAATCTTTGACCATGCCGAAAGCCGCCGGTGCCGCCGTCGCATAGGCAAGGGCCGCCTCGCCGTCTCCATAGATGCCTTCATCTGTAAAGATGCGGCAAAGAATGGGTCTCCAGTGCTTGTTTTCCACCGTGTCAAGTTGAAGAATATCAACTTTTGTGATTTTCATAGGGAAACCTCCTCGTATAATTGATTTAGTTCCTGCCCCACGAGTCCCAAAAACTAATGGA